>Ga0123352_10002648_pt1 | contig 25217 bp, 14 predicted proteins | sample TergutLab28metaG_FD_89700 | JGI IMG/M metagenome (GOLD analysis project Ga0123352, IMG submission 89700) | Labiotermes labralis P1 segment gut microbial communities from Petit-Saut dam, French Guiana - Lab288 P1 | ecosystem: Host-associated > Arthropoda: Insects > Digestive system > Gut ...
ATACAACTTTATAAATAAATAAATAAATATATATATATATATATATATGGGGGGGGGGAGGGGGGGAGAAGAGTTACTGGACATAGGTTCTCCAGTGACAGAGTAGCTCCTCCAGTTGGATCAGAATAAGATGATGCATCACCCACTCTTTTATTGAAAAATGGGAACACATACATTAACGAAACCCAGTAATCCTAAGTGCAATTTATTCACATACATTTGAACATGCTAATAAGTCTACATACAGATTAAATACAGTAATGAAAACAGACAACTGGGACCAGAGAAATGCAGCCACCTTATTTCAAACACATGGCCCATAATAGGTACTTACCAGCATTTCAAATAATCTGAATTCAATTGAATAAAATAAGAAAATAATTTATTCATATTTGATTATATTCTTACTTGTTTCAGTTGCGTGTCTATACTCCAGTGCTCCCCCTGCCTCACAATTTCTAAAACCTCTTGGTCCTCCTGTGAGCTATCTATATGTAATGATGCAGCTCCAATCATTTCAGCAGATTCAAAGCCAAATCCATTTTTTTCTGGTACAGGCTTGGCAACAAGCCACTCCTTTCCCCCTGGAACTGGAGCTGTAGGTTCCATATGTACAGGACTATTTGGTATGCCTATTTCATTTCCAATGCAGCGGAGAGGACTAGGAGGCTGAATTCCAGACATCTTGGTGCAAACATTCAGTGCTGATTGTTTATCGCTCCCTAGCGACTCTATTACCTGCAATACACCAGGTATATTTTACACATCTACAACTAAAGACACAGGTAATCAGGTAGTAAAATTATTAAAATAAGGCAGATAGCAGACCTCATATACAGACAGAACAGCTCCAAAGGTTCATTAAAGAAATGCATGGTTTAAATCCATCCAAGAAAAGACTTTACACTGGCAATGATTATATTGGAAGTGTCTGTACCCAACAAAAATTAACTGGTAAGATATAATTCACATTTATACCTCACCACTTCTTGTAAAACTCTTACTGAACCCTTTAACTTTACAGCAAGACCTGCACTCAGAAAAGCTAGCAGTTAAGGCTCTAACAAAATAAACACTTCACACTCGAAACATATGACCAACCAGGAGATACAATGATACAATATGACAATTAACTATGTGTCAAACCACAGTGCACGTGACTAACTTTACCCCACGAGACAGACAAGCAATGTGTTGTGGGTACAGAACATGTAGTTTTGTGTCTGATTTGATACAGTTCTGAACTCAAGGCATGTAACATGCAGGGATACAAGGCCTGGAAAAAGGCAACTATCAATGAGACATTTCAAAACCTTTACTGAATACACAATGAACAAAGCCAAATGTGGATAAATCTAAATGACCAGCCATCTGCAACAGGAACCAATCAATAAAGAGTGGACAAAACTGTTTCAGACAGAAATAAAACTTCACAAGTATGAACAAGGAGATGTCTCCATAGTGTCAGAACAGAAAGGAGCTGAAATGAGTTACCTCATCCAGTTTCTATTTTTATTTCTCTTACACGTATGTCATATACAATGCTTTTTTTTTATGGTTGCATACAACAAACAGCATTACTTTCAGAAAACAAGTAGGCTAAAAATGGGCTTGAAATCATCCACTTTACTTCACATATCCTGATATGTTGACGGGCCATTTGACATCAGAATACTGAAGTAAGATGTTACAGCTAACATAGTCTACAATATCTGCACATGGGTGATACTGTTAAAAGGAAAAGTATAACAGCATCTAAAATAGTAAAATCAGTATGTTGCAGTTATGATGCCAATTTTAAATTAATGGCAATTAAAGATGCAGAAAAAAGCAACAACTGCACTGTGGCATTGTAATTACATACTGTGGAACAGAATGTACAACAGTGATATATTACTGCTTATGGCTTCAGATAACTCTACGGTTTCAATTAACACCAAATTTTAGCTTTCCTTTCAAAGTACCACCTATTTATAATATTTCTTGCAGCAAACCTATAATACCAGGAAAACTGAAAACAGACGCAACTCACTTTATATCACTAATTCCTATGACATGTAGTCACTACAGTGATGAAGGCAACAAGGACTACATTAAGCTGCATCTAATCTGAACAGTATATACTGTTACATGAATGAGAAATTAAAATAAGCAGAGAAATATATACTGTACAAAAGAAATCCTAGAATCCAATAAGAGGGAAGAAAACAAGAAGGGTAGGTAAGAGAAATACAGTCTTCTGAGATGTGACACCATGTAGTCTAGCAGACAAATACTTATGTTTTTGACAAATATGGCATAGAGGCACATGGATCCTCCAGAATACCCACCCTTGTTTACACAGTGAAACATCCCAGAAGACAGTAATCTTCAGTCACTGCCACAAGAATTTTACAACAGACAAGTTCCAGCAGCATAGAACTATTAATCCTGCAAAGTAAGCTAGTAACCTGAATTCGATCCTGCTGTAGTCTTTGTATTAACTGTGCAGACAGAGAGTCACGGCGTTCAAAAGCTGAAGGTATAGAATCCCGACGTGGTCGCTCAAATGCTGATTTAGAAGAACTACTGCCTTCTGCAGGGAACCGGAAAGGTGACAGTTCCTTCTTCATAGGGGATGAAGGCTGAGACTGAGTAGGAGTTGCACTGCCCGATGTCACTCCTGCCCACTTAGTGCTACTGAACGAGGTCAGAGCTCGAGCCACATTTGAGTTTACTGGAGGGTGTCTTCCTAAGTGCCTTGTATCCTTCAGGGAAACATAACTATATAAAAATATCTTGCAACACTTTAATAGATAATACCAACTAATACACAAGTATTAAAATACACATATTCAAATACAATCCACTGGTACTCCAACATGTTTTCATCTTCCTCGTATCATCCTCAGGGAGCCTTACATCAAACAAGCATATATATATATATATATATATATATATAAAAACAAAGACGAATTATAAAATAGATTAATTATAATTCATCTGATAATTTGTCTGTGTTTTATATAAGCTTTTTTGATGAAACACTACCCAAGGATGATTTGAAGATGACTGAAACATGTCACAGTACTTATAAATTGTATGCCAAAGTTTACCTATTGCATTGTTCAGTAATGCATAGATATGAATACTATTTATATCTCGCAACACATTAATTTAAGATCTCAAGAGGCTATACACATGCACACATACACATTTTCTAAAGATATACAACCTGAAATAAAATTCTCACAGACGAAATTAAAGAGCGTAATAAAACAGTAACTAAGACATGCAACATTACATTTCATATACTTAAGCAGCCCCTACACAGGCAATATCATTCATCAGTATTACTGCCTTCAATTGCTACTGTGCAACATGTTTCTCCGTAGATGACTCAGCATTATTGTGCTGTATTTCATTGTGCTTGTGGGTCCGGATAAGTGAACATGTTGCATGATACTAATGCAGCTTGTGTCACCATTGATTTGGTCCAATCTTTAAAAACAGAAATAAACTGCCACTGGACCAAAGAATTGTACAAAAGACACATTTTGTACAAACAATGACTGTGGAGTTTGCAGTTGACCTTAGTAGTGGTTTATGTTGGGGAGAGATAACCATTATTTGCTTGTGACCAGTGACTGATTGATGTATTTCAGTTAAAAATATGTTGGGCTGCAGTTCAGTCATGTTTCATGCATGTAAGATACCACAGTTATGTCCTGTGGTCTCCTATGTGGTTAGGGCTGCACATAAATTTGGCTTTAGGTCTGCCGTAAATGAAATACCTAACAAATGGTTACCAGTGTAAAGAAGGTCATGCAGTGATCGAGACTCCTGTCTTTGACAGTCTATATCTTCCCACCCCTCCCTCCCTCAACCACTGTTGAGAGTGTTAAGGGACTGCACCTACACTGTACAAGTCAAACACATTCTCTTGGGTAAAGGGCAGTACTTGCTTGTACATCATTTGATGAGTTACTCAAGATTGTTTACCTACCTACTATGCTATGCTATTTAGAAACTGGAGATACTTCTGAATACCTGAAGTGTTCTTTTTTATAAATTTATTACTCAGCAGACAGACTAACCAAAGAGATATGGTACACTGCTGTCCACAGACTGTTCAGTACTTTCAAGGTAGCACAATATAGTTGAACTTCTTGTAATTGACACAATATAGCATGTAAACTTTCAATATTAAAACTAAATGGCCACTATCATGCAATACTAATTATTACACAATACTGTTCGCTGTGTAAGAACATCTTTACACTATTAGTCAAAACAACGCATGCTGTTCTTCTTTAATACTATAATCACACTTCTATTAGCACTTTCCAGCACACTCATATACACAAAATGTTAAAAACTACACCTCCTTTCTCTAAGTTCTGGGTAGACTTGTGGCCCATGCAGTAATATTTGTTAAATTACCATTCACAAAGGTCCCTTTAATATAATACCCTTCAGTACTGCCTTATTAACAGTAATCCTCTATGTATAAGTCAATAAAACTACATATATAAACAAATAACAAATATCGACTGAAGGTATGTGATTGTACAGGTAGCTGGGAACTACATGCAGGGCATCTCAAACCAGGTTTATATTAAGTGTCAGAGGACCTTCAAATGTTAAAATAAAGGTTAAGGTAAACTTGCTTAACAGCTAAAATAATGATTCTTAAAGTGTGTATAAAAAGGAACAAAAATTGCTGTTCAATAAAATGCTGTTGGGCTGAACACTGCATCAGGTTTAATTCCACCTGTGTTTCTGAGACCAGCACAGCAAGAATCAGTTCCTGCAATGGTAGTTTACTGATACCACCCCATACAGCTGTCATCATGAGGGGGATTTGACTGAGCTCTGTCACCATGATAGGTTGAAGACACAAACTACTGTTCATGTCGGAGTGATTTTTTTATGTAGCTACAACATACTTTTTAACACATTAAGTAAAGTTTTCACTGTGCTGAATGAAGTACCATGCCACGGAGGCATATGATGGAGTGGATGTACAACTCTACACATTCTTAAACTTGGCACAAGACATAGGTCAGTGGTTAGTTTCAAGAATGGACTCCTTTACCCTCTGGGGAGAAAAAAAAAGTCAGTACCTGTTCCATAAGGCCAGGTGGGCCCTGGAGACATTTTGGGTGTAACTGTCAACAGAAAAATTCCTGTCCCAGCTGGGAACCCACCTCAGTCATGCAGTTCCGATCCAGATGCTACAATGACAGAGTTAATGTGCGAATATAGTATACTGAGAGAGGTGGGAACTGTTACCAGTACTGCGGAGACTAAAAACAATTATATGAAATCATAAAAATGTTTAATTCGGAGTGCACAGATCCTGGGTGTCTAAATTTTGTGTGGTGGCACCTGACATTTGTGGGTCCTCAGAATGGAACTCCTTTCATGTCACCCTTATAAGGCTCCTAGAACCTCCAGGTGGCATCTAGATATTTGGAAAATTTGTCGATCCCGGTTATAACAACATTGGTTTATGTGACATCTCATCTACAGCATCAGATATTCTCTGCTACCAATTAATCCCTCACTGTTAATAATACCATTCTACTCCTTGGTTAGAATAACACTCATTTGTAACAACACAAAATATTCAGTCCCTTTCATGACACACTAACCAAATCTGAACGTATATTCACATAATTCTGATAATATAAAAATATAAAAGTGTTGCTTTATTTAAAAAATAATATCCGTACTTTAGGCCTGTACCTTGATAGGAGTTGTCTCTGGAGTTGCTTCAATAGCTGCTTCTGGAGGGGATGTACCTTCTTGATGAGGGAGGGAGGAACTCACAATGTAGCTCTTAAACAGGAACAAATATAAATTCAATTAAACCTTCAGGAGGAGAAAAAAGACAAGCAAGGTGAATACAAGCCTGGTATACCTTCAGGACACTCATCAAAATGTTTAATTTTAATTATTAAATAACTGAAACATACGACTGAGATATAAAATGACACAAACCAGAGTTAACTGTACTTTATAAGTTTGTAATAATCTGATGGCCTGAGGACGACCACTATGGTTGAAAATGCGTAGCCATATCTAATGCGATAACTCTAAACTGTAAGTGTCAATAAAGTTATAAAGATGCCAAATAATAACATTTATATTCCAAGTACCATCACATTACATTTTAAAGTAAAAGGTAAATCAGTCCCATTACAGGCCCGAGCTTCCCAGAGGGTTCCAGGAAGTTAAGGTTCCCAGATTTCGTGACAACAGCACAGGATGGTGGTAGGTTGTCAGCCTTACGCACCGGCCGCCTTTACCCCCAGGAAATACTTCTGGTACTCATTTCTGTTAGGGGCTGAGTTGACCCCAGGGACATAGGGCAATCAGAAGGATTTTACGTCAATGAAAAATCCACTGACACAAGCTGGGATCAAACCAGTGACCTTCCGATTTGTAGCACAGAACCTTAACCACTGTGCTACCGCGGTCCCCCTATTACATTATAAGAATGCGTACAAAATATGCGTGACAGTACAGTACATAAAGTGAAAACCTGGATTAAATAATGAATCACCAACCATTCCATCAATAAATAAAAAAATGAATGAAAAACATCTCACTTTTTTAAGTGGTCATTTTTCTGGTCTCCCTATTTAAACTTTATACAGTGTACACATAATTTTATCCCATATTTTCTGGTTATATAATTTCTGCCTACTCCTCCATAATTCTCATATAAACATATAAGAAACAAAGTACTGTACCTAAAATGAGCCCAAAAAAATGTTCTATTACACTGTTACAGATAAAATGGTAATAAATTTCTACATGTTAGACAGCCTTTGAGGTTCTTCTATTCTACAGAATACAAAGCTGAATGTTATGCCATGCTTAAATTTTGTATAGCTACCAGTATTTGTGTGCAAAATATTTAAGGCAAACCTTGCAGCCATTGATGAGATCAGTAGTGCATGCAGCATACCCGTGAGAGAGAAAATGTATACAGAATTTTGGTCAGAAAATGTGAATGGAGACAATACTGAAAAGTCTTAGGTGCAGAAAATGTACTGCAACCCTTAGGCACTGAACTGCAGTGTCAAATGCACTCTGCATAACATGGGCATTTAAATGTCCCACCCACAATTTTGCATTTAAATGCACAACGACTATAGTCATCCTTTGGTGCCAAAGGGTTAATGAAATAGATTGAAAGGATGTACCTGTGATTCATCTCACACAGGACAGGGTTCAGTGACAAGCTCTTGTGAACTTACTTATTTACCTTTGTTTCCACAAACGGCTCCAAAAAGTCTTGAACAGGTGATCAATTATCAGTTCTCAAAAACGATTCTTTCACCATTAGCTAAATTACTTATGAATCGAATCAAACTGTGCTGATTCAACTGGGCTACATCTTGATAACATCCACAAAAAAAGGAGTGGGGGGGGGGGAAGGATCCCTGCTTGCAAAGTTTTCATAAATACCCTACAAAATTTCATTGAAGTCATCAGGCAAGGCATATATTTGTTCTCTACATGCGCTTTTCTCTTTCAGGAAGAAAGTTCACCATCAACCACAACAAGTACCACATAATGCAATCTGAGTCATTACAGAGAAAATGGTGTTAAAAACTTCTTACAACAAAAGTCACCTGTGAATTTGGTGTCTGTGGTATAGAGGTAGGAACAGTTTCCTCAGGGGGTGGTGTTGAGACACCACAGAATACACTAGGACTCCATTCTTCTTGAGGTGTCATCTGGGTGCTTGGGAGATTCAGGGTTGGATTTCCTTTAATCTGATGTTGGTATGCTGACTCTAAATCATAACAAATGGCAATAATTAGTAACTACTATGGACTGCAGAAATCAGATGCCAATATCTGTGGTGGAAGCAGCCAACTTGTTTACAAAATCAATACAATTTTATTATTCCATAACATCCTATCAAAACTGGAATTCAGACTTTACAGATTAAGATAAAAAGCTGGTGAGGAATGTCCAACTGTCTAACTCATGGACAAATGCAATATGGCATTTTATCAAAAAACTGTCCCCATGAACCACATATTATAACAAGGGAGTAACAAACAGAAATCGAAAACTACTTTCATAACCTACTCTTTGGATCATAGGCCCTCTTTAGAAGATAACAGCTGCTCTCCTAAGCAGGAAATTCCTCTCATTTTATGAATCCCAAAGGTCCTCTACCATGTTCGGAAAAGCCCACAACTGGCCCTATCCCATGCCACATGAATCTATTCCAAATCATCCCATCCTAAGTTTTTAGAAAAAATGTCAATATTATCAACTCACATACACCTATGTCTCATATGGTCTACTTCCTTCAGGTTTTCCAAAAAAGAATACCTAAGTACAGAGCTCTGGTAAAAACACAGAGGCACCTCCAATGTAAGAAGGCGAATGAGGTCCATGCATAAAAGAATGCAAGATATAAAGTTACCTATGTTGTTGTAACGTGGCCATAATGTTGGTGGGAGGCCTTGATAGCTGACTTCTTCCCGAGGTCTTTCCAAAGGATCCAAGGCACTATATTTTGCACATTCCACAATCACATCATGGAGTTCCATCTTCTTCCACCTGCATTTAAATGAGACACACATTAGGTCAAATGATGTTAGAACAGATTGGCCAAATCCAGTCACTAGCAGAAAGGCAGGACAAAGGAGTACCTGTTTTATTTAGTTACAGTGTCAGTTGCTAAGATTATAAAGTGCCAATGATACATGAATGAAATATGAGCAAGGAACAGTGGTGTAATGAAGTGACAAGGGAATATGAAAGTACTCAGTGAAAAACCTGTGCCTGCACTCGAGGAAACACAAGGAATGAATAACAAAAACTTCACAACCATTCATCAACTATATGGTGAAAAATTTGGTCCAAGAATCCAAACAATATTTTTGGGAGAGATTTTAAGTTCTTGTGACATGGACTATGGAGAAAACGGTCTGAGCAGACGCACAGTACCGTGCCTCTGCTCAGGCCTTGCATTACGTCTACCTCCCATCTACACAGGGATGCACAACATATTCTTCACCACACTAAATATAAAATCAGCATATATTCCTTACTCATTTTTGAACTATAGATGTTTGAATGCCAGAATATATTTCTTTAAATTCTGATTTACTACATCATAATACTGTTCACAAAATTTGTAACTATGCAACTATTAAAACATAGCACACTTTGAATTAATGATAATATGTTCACATATATTTTAACAATTGTTTAACTATAGCCTGTATTAAAGTGGATACTTGACATCTCTTACATCCAAATTATTATTTAATTTTGCACTGTATCTGCATCACTGTACTTCATGTATCTATTTACAAACACTGCTCTCTACAATTTATGTGACTCCTTGAAAATGGCTCTTTGAAAGCAGAAACACGTTAAACTTCCAACATAATATAAATTAGCGGGAGTTTAGCCCAGATACATGCATTTGTTGGCCTGATTTATTAAACTGTGAATTATAAACACACAATAATATGCAACACTACAAGACTTCTTATACTTTTTAAACTTAAATATATTTACCAATATTCTAACTCAAAGTTCCAATTTCTGCATTTAATTACCACTTACAACTTAATTATAACAGATAACTATAACATAGTTATAAACCAATAAACTGAATTAAATCACTATGAAGTCTGTGGTTCAATGATTTGTAAGATTTTGTTATTTTACAAGTTTCATTTCATGTTACAGTTTAACAGACACTTAATATTTCTTTAGAAGGCACTATATTTAAACACTAAACTGAAGAAAATCTCAAATAGGTGAAAAATACACTATATGATAACTGCACACTTATGGGCTATTACACAGTGAGTAGTGTGTATGTTATACGACCGAAAACATTAAATCAAAGAATATTAAATGCAAGCTCAATCGTATTTAACTTTATTGACTTTGCTGCGGATAGTCCACTTTATATTGTTTGCAGTAGCTACTCCCATTGCTACAGTCCCCGTCTATTCCATTTCTCATAAAGCAGGCTTCTTCCAAAGTCTTCAGTTATCATTTGACTGTCATGCCAAAAACTCTTTGTCCTGAACAGTGCATTATCATCAAATTTTTCACTTCAACCAAGCAAAACAAATGATTCACAGAAGGCTATATAGTTGGCAATGCTTGTAAGTTTAGTTGTGTATCACGACCCACCCGGAACTTGCTGGAAAGCAGATGTTTAAAGCCCACTCTGTTGAACTGCCTCATTCTAATTACTTTTAACCCAAGCTTTACATAAAGAAACATAAGATTTCCATGATAAAATGAACCTTCAGTGACAAACATATGTGAATTGCAAGGTGAGAAGTGAGTTCCTTTATAGACATCATTCAAGTTATGTAACCTAAATTCAACATATCGCTTAAGATAAAGCAGTAAGTTCACCATGTCATGATAACAGGGCATAATACACCACATTCTGACATCTTTCGTAGATCACAAGATGAAGGAACCTGCGGTATAAACAAGAAGAAAATAGCGTGTACCTGGCAGTGCCTGTTTCTGCTTCTTTGGAAGCCGTCACAAGAAGGGGATGCATTTTAACTGTGTCTAACATTGGCTGGAAAAACAGAAAGCGATCACCTCAGTCTATAAAGCTGCAAGCTTGTGAAAGAATTTCAAAACAATGGCAATGACACAACAAAACACTGCAATAAAACATCTCTTAGCTGCCATTTACATCTCAAAATTTTCAACAGTGTTAACAAAATACTGTGTTGAATTATTTTAAGCTACTGTCACATTGTAAAAAACAAATACACAAACAACACTGCATTCATTTAAGATCAGGGAGCAAAAATTCATTGAAAATACAGTAGAGAGACATACATTCCGGGTATATGAAAGAGAAGCAGTATTTTATGGTGCCTTAGCATAGGAGTCACCTTCAGCTGGCTAGGCAAGATTCACTTTTTCTAGTTATTGTACCATTCGGCATAAACGAGCACTCAGGTATATGATAATGGTGGAGAACTAGACTTAAATGTGAGATTAACAGTTATGACTTTATTACATTTCAATAACAAGAAGTTTATATAACAGGAACTGTGAACTTCTTTAGATGTCATTCATCCTTCCCTCATTGCCACATGTGACCAAGTGGGCATGCCCTGAACTGCATATCCCCAACTGCCAAATGAGTGGAAAATCAGCCACCAGCCAGAATTTCTTAGTGACCACCTTTGTGACCCCCATACATAGACTAATATTTTGGACCATTTTGGGCCACTCTAAAACCACTGTTTCAGAGTAACTCTACCTAGGACCCAACAAAGATGGTTCCTTCTGCACAGCCTTTTTTGCCTAGTGAAGGAAACACAATGAATTTCCAAAAGGTGGGGATGACAAAGGACAAAGCCTGAAGTCCAAAAGAAGACTCCAACACTGTTTTGACACTCATAACACCAACACCATTTGCCACTTACTACACAAACTAACACTAACTGTACCCATTAATTCTCTTACATAAAATAAAATTATGTCCCTAAAAACATTTATCACTGCCACTTCCACACAAAATAGTGTAGTAGACTGCTAGCTCAATACACACCTGTCCCATGTGACTTCATGTAATCTCACTACATCTAATTTATATTTTGCTGACTCTTGTCACTACCATTTTAAGTGAACTTAAAATGAAGTACAATATACCAAACCCATACAAAAATGATAACTCACCTTGATTGTATGACTAAATATACCAAGGTTCTCCCGCTGGCCATATTCATTTCGTAGGTATGAGAGAAAGTTGCAAGGATACATCCCATACAAGCGATGAAACAGGGTGTACAACCCAGCCTGAAGGTGCAGTAGATGCTCCTCCAGCAACTTGTTAGGATTATTGGTGTTCCATGCAGCAAGACGGCTGAAATGTTAGGAGTACAACTCACAGCTCTTCCACAGGGCAAAATGTGAATACTACAATTTTAGTAAGTATTAATAATCATCAACCTTTATCATCCAACAAGGAACAGTTTCCCATAATGTACATGTGTATATCCTGAATTTGTTAATGGATGTCTATTTTCTCACCATGTTATAGTTCTTTTATTTACAAGAAAAAAGTTCTTATTCACCATATCTGCCTATAATGCTTTTACACACACACACATAATTTTATACTTAAACAAGGAATTATGAGCCAAACCCATAAACCCTAGTCCAACTAACATCATGTTAACCCACTCAGTGGCTTTGATGAGCATTAATCACACAAGTGTTCACTGGCTCCAGGTTACTTTAAATTACAAGCATGTATCACTTTGCATAATGGCTATATTTATGTTTGAAACAGTACCAAATGTCACCACAAATTTTAGGTAACCTGCAAATCTTTTAAATGAGAATAATGCATTTGAAAGCATAGTACATTCTGCTAGATTTCTTTTAGAAAGAACAGTATCAGGCTGGGGTTGCTTCCAAAAGCCAAGTCTCATGAAAGTCAGTCAACTGGTTCTGTTGCTGAAAAACAGCACACAGGGCAGAATGGTATCTCATGAAGGTTACTTTCTTCCCACAACCTTTACATGAACAGGTTGATATTTAAATTTCAGTGCACAATTTATGAAAAAGTCAGTATGATTTGACCATAAAAAGAAAAAATTATGAAATAAATGGCACTTTGTATAAAATATAATAGTGATTATGCAGCGTGTCTGAAGAATAAGTCTCTTCCTGCCTAAATATATAAAACGAAATTCTAAGAGTGATTTTTTCATGTTTGCTGCAAATGGAGGTCATTCAAAGGTTAAGAAAAGAAAGTACCACACTGTTTCCAATAACCCACATACTTTTTTTTTTAGAAAAAGCAACCAGAAACTATGGTGCTCACTTATTCATGACAAAGATAACAATAGTACATGACAAGGTTGGCAACTGCATGGTGTATTTGTGAGGAGGCTGGCAATGGTATGTGGTTTGTTTGCAATAAAGCTGAAAATACTACGTGAGCTACTTGTGATGAAGTTAATGGTGTCTAGTTTCAGGATTATGAGGACAGCAATGGGGAGTGTCCTATTCAGTAGTAACTCTGAGCAGCCACTCAAGTTTGACAACTTCCTGTCCCTTCTATGTGGCCATATGAAGCTAGTCTGCAGCAAAAGAGTGGATGTTCTTCTGTGAAGAAGTGTACATATGAGAGCTAAACATTGGTACTAACAATGTGTACTTACGGCCTTTCAAAGACAGTGAAAAACTTACTACTGCTAGTCAATATGTTTTTGAAACAGAAGAAAAGCTGTGGAAATTTGGAAGTCAGAAGCAGCTAATAAGCAATGCAGTAACAGTGAGGTATGGACAGCAGATTTTCTTTTCACAGGAAACAAGTGTTGATTAAAAAAAAAGGTGACTGTCACTGGCCGAATGTCAGATCCTGCAAAACACAATGCTTGGGAGGGGGGGAGAACCATATTAAAATATTTCAAACCACTGTCATTCAATATCCACAGATACACATCTACTTCAACACTTCATCAAATCCACATACATGCTTTCTATTTCTCAAAGACTGGGATGTACATCTTATTTATAGGTACATCGTATTAAACGAAAGACACAAACACAACATAATTCCTTTAATCTGGAGCCTGATACTCCAGAAATCCTGATACTTCAGCAGCTGAGGAAAATATTCCCTAGTCCATAAGTTGTTCAAAAAGGCCTCCAAAACTGTCTCTACACTGACAGTTATGGTATCTCCTGACCCCGTGTATCCTACTCCATCAACTTCTGCAGTTATGATGACTCCAAAAAACATAGACAAGGACCCTCATGCCCCTGAACCAGCAGCTGAAGGAGATATCCAAATAGAGTACTCATCTGATCAGTTGTGCAGTCCATTAAGAGCAGTAACAAAAAATTACTGTAAGAACTTAGGTCAGTTTGATAATCTGGCACCTGTCTGGTCTCATGATGCCACATTAAAGGAATTATACTGCAGGTGGATTCATGATGCCAACAGTAAAAAACTCTATATGCATGGCAACTCTTAAATTATACCTGAATACTTCAAAGATGTCTTGAAGGTGGCTTCCAATTAAGGCAGGAATCATGGGAAGAAGCACAATTAACACAAGCAGGGCACTCATAAGAGGTAGAATATCAGTCTCCACCTGAAAATTAGAAACTCATAATGTTAATTTATATTGTAGACCTTTAATGGTAATTTACATCATACGACTATGAATGAAGAACATTACATAACAAAGAACTCTTCACTGTTAATTACAGCAGATCAATATAACAAGTTAGAAATGTCAAATAACAAAAAAAAAATCCCAGTGTTGTTACTTCTGTTCTCATTTGAAAGTACAAGTTCCGTAATCACCAGCCACTGGGGGGGGGATGTGCTAAAGATTGAATACTAGTAAATATGGACAAAATAAATATTTAAAATTGTTCATTTTTTATATAAGTTCTATGACCACTGTACTTCATTTCATTAAAAGTAATGCACAAACTTCGTTTCTTAATTTGGGTGCTTATTCCTGAGGTCCAAAATGTCGTAAACGCAGTTCACAGGGGTTATGGATTTATCATAACCAGAACATTAAAAAAAAATAAGCACATGTACTTAAGTACGGCCAGCTCAAACTTTCATGTGGTGCAGGCAACTTCAGCAATATTTTGTCTGAATGCAGGCAGCATTAAATACTATACACAGAATGAAGAATGAATAAGTATACATACATTTATATGTAAAATTTTGCTTGTGTATTTTTCTATGCATAATGTTCAATAAAAATACACATACACATAATAATAATAATAATAATTGAAAATGCAATTCACACCATAGCCTAGGATGAAGTTATTTTAGCATGTTTTACAAAATGAATCTGTAATATAATGTGTGTCTCCAAAAATAAATGGCTCATCATTTTTCAGAACTGTTGCAGTGTTTAATCTCAGCCTTGCCAGGGAAGAGGGTTAAGAAATGTTTACTAATTTCAGGTATCTCTGTGGGCAACACACTACCTGCTAGCTACAGGTTTAATGGGTCCAACTTCAATAACGTTTCTGTTACTAGATTTACAATAAGTATACAAGACTACCACAACTCTTATTCTCAATACACATGCTGGAATACCCACAAATCAAGCATGCAGCTTGCATAAGTTCATTAGGTTGTTGTTTTACACAGGTTGGAGCATACAAAATGTAAAGGAGCAATGCAAACATGTTTTCACTTTTAGTCAGTGCCACATATCTTTTATCTTCCCCACTAATCAATATTTACGAGTTGAGGTTTGGAGATCTGTGTGGCCAGTGCAGTGGACTGCCATAACTCATCCATGTAGGGGGTAGCAATGTTCAAGATACACTTTCACTGCACAGCTAAAATTAAGTGGCACTTTCATCATGTCACATTTACAAGTGCAATTGTTTTATTTTTTGAAGGTACAATTTCTAACAGCAGCCACTCGTGTTAAAACAGCAAAACAAATGCAAATGAGCACTCATGCATGCACGCACACACACACACACACACCCACATAACAATAATTTACAGCATACTGTGAGGACTTATGTTTGGTCGTCATGCAGCAGTCTTTAGAATCCCTGGCCAGAGCACAATGCTGACCACTCATTCAACACAGAGGTTCTCACAGCAGTGTTGCTGAAGATTCAAATATTCTGGAATGTTATACTGTGCTCTTGGATGAGTGTATCATGACCTTCAGGAGTGTAATGCCTTCATTTTTATGTTCTAGCAATACAGGAACAATATCCCTGCAGAAAGTTAGTGCCAACTTACACATAATCTCCTCAAGTGGCATTTCTCGAAGCCTCTCACTCCACCTCCACATTCCATGTAGCTTAACACTTCAATGATGCTGGGATTTAAATTCCAACTACTACCCAGGATTGAGGGGTTTTAAATTTATAGTAAGCTTAAAAGCATTCACTAATGTATGTAGGTAGAGTGCAGTAAGGCCACAGGCATGTGAAGAATTAAAGGTCTGTACAGTGCATTGAGCCTGGTGCTGAAGGGTTAACTGTATACCCATCCCAGTCATAACACAAAAAACCATCCAATGCATATCACTGCCAGCCCTAACATCCCTCACCCTGTCCTTTCTACAACCTGATCAACAATACCTACATAATACACACCACCTTTCTGCATGGGTATTCTCCTTGGAGCACTAAAACTTGAAAATGAAGGAAATATAATCCTTCGAAATATCACATAATATTCATACAATGATGGACCATAACATCCCAGAAGACCTGAATCTTCAAAAACACTACCGTGGAAACCTCAACACTACAAGTTTGTCCTTTTTTAATGAGTATAATACATCATATGGTATCTGTATCATTGTCTGCAACATCCTCTCATTAACAAGTAAAATGTAATACAATGTTTGAGCAGAACGTTATCTTATAAAAAGCTCTCCAAGGAAAGTGTTCTTCCTTATGGACAAAGGATCAGACCAATCACATTACAAATATAAACTCTCAGCGTGACCTACGCAACCACTAACGTGGAAGCACAGCATTCAGAGAGCAGCTGTAGTGGTGATCAAACTTTGTAGAAGGGAGTGACTTCAAAAAGTGTTTATCAGTTGTCACCCTGAGACAAATTTACATTCACAGACACAGTACTTGCTCTTACAATACACAAGTAAAAACTTCAAACTTATGTTGTGAAAAGTCATCAATACATTGCAAGATCTGACATTTTTACAACATCTTTGCTAAACATTTAAGACTAATCTTCAAATTAGCATAAGTCATGTAGGTTTGGGACATGGCTATGTTATGGATGTACCTTGAGTAACTTCAGCAAATCCTTTAAAAGAGCATGTTGGGCAATTTTGTAAATCCATGCTGGGTTTCTTCTGACAATGTGACCCAGCAATGTCAGTGCTTGAAGTTTTGATGGACCTTTTAATGAATCTGACAACCTGTGGAAGAATGGAATTCCATGCCATTAAATAAGTATGACAGGTGAATATACAGCACTGTACATCTCTTTCACTCTAGTAGGGGAAACCACTTTTACGTTGTTTATTCTGTACATTATGATGAAGTAAATAATTCATTAACACCAATAAATACACTATTCTATGATTTATGCGTGTGATCTTTTACATACCTCCCACATGTTTTGACAATATTATCTCACCATCTTCCGGGAGATGACACCACAATTTCTTTAAAACATACAGCAAGTAAATAGGTCACAGTAAATATAAACATGTTGTGGTATAAACAGTGCAGAATTTTAAGGTAAACCTGTAAAACTGTACGCATAAATTTTAGAACAGCACATTTACTGGTGTTTCGTAAGTTATTTAGGGGAATTCATGTCTAAAATCAACATACCGTTAAAGCTACTTATGTACGCAAAATATTCCAATCAAGTCAGTTTTCAGCTGATGGACAAAATCCACTCTCTAGTACAACTTTTTTAAACAAATCTAAATGCTCTAAAGGATATACTGTTAAAAAAAAGTTCTTCCATGAAAGAAAAAATTTTTTGTTACATGAAATACACATCCCTTCATGTTGAATGGCTCAAAAACAAAATTTTACCAAATATACATTAAAGAACTGGTATGGAAAGGGCAAATTTCTATTAAAACAAACCTTCAAGAGTCAATGCATGATGATGATGATAATAGTAATACCATGATGATAATGATGATAATAATAATAGTAATACCAAAACATTTTTCTAGAATACACCATTTTCACTTTCATCCCAATTTGACATATGTACATACATGTGCATGCATGCCTCCGAGTGCGCATGCACGTGCATACACACACACATGCAATTAAGCGCATTTAGTGTGTTTCTAAAATGCTACACCAAATAAAAACTCTATCAGTAATTAAAAAGGACTTCTGGGCAGAATTCATACAGGTTACTTTCACATGGCACAAAATAAAAACTGACTTTCTGGTTCTTGGCTTAATGACACTTTTTCAACCGAAGAGTTTATAAAATGGCATTTGGTAGAAAGATGGAAATATGAACTGAAAAAATGTGTAACAGATGTGGTTGCAGACATGACACTGTACACTCTAGTACAGCATTTGTCATACTGCGCACTGTGTAGCACTGCTGTTCTATGAGATGTGAATATGGGTTCTGAGAAAAAATTGAGAGAAAAAAAAAACAATTTTTTTTTTTTTTTAATTTGAATTTAGCATATTTGATCATAGTTTAAGACACTGTTCATGCAACAATTTTTATAAGAACCCTTCATTTGGCTACTCTCATTGCACTGACTTTTATTGATAAATGAGGGACCACAAAACATATGAGTTCCATAAATATTTACTAAGTTAAAAAGGGTTCACTACCAAAAAAGTCTGGGAAATGCTTGTCTAGTACAGCCATACTCATGTTTCATAAAATCTTGGTATCTCCTGATGAAGGGAACAGCAGGATCCTATAATAGGTACACACTTTTCTACCAATTGCTCAGCATCACACGTCAGAAGATGACAATCTTCTACACAGTGACAACCTCTTTCCACAAAGAAGACACAAATAAGTTACCACATGACAAGTACACACTCTTCTGGGCTTACTCACAGTCCTTTATAAAAACTTACAAATACAGAGTATCTACTTACTAGAATTAAATCAGGTTTATTCCAACAAGCTGAGATAACAATGACACATTACTTTTAAGAAATGTGGTATTAAAAATGGCTTTTAATTTATGATGCTTATTTTGACATATGCTTCAAACATGAAAAGAAGAAAATAAAATCTAAAACTTCTAAATCTCCAGTATGAAAAAAGTTGCTAAACATGTGCCACAATGGTGCCTTTTATATTATGAAGATGTGTGGGTTTCATAAGGACATGCCATGTCTCTTTTCTAGTTTGATGAGCTAACAAGGTTAGCCACAATACTACCCAGCAGTTGGCAAGTACAAGGTATCAACTCACCTGTCAAAAAGGTGCTTATCATGAGGTTCACGAACACCTACCAGTATTTCGACTGACCTTGATGAATTGGTTGATAAGCAATAGTCACACAGACCATTCACAAGCCATGATTCTTTGGCTGAAATGAAATATCAGTTTCTTAAGATAAGCATATGAAACCTTTCATGTGTTTCAGCAGAGTACTTTAACAAAGAAAAATAAGGGCAATGACCCACAAAATGAAATTTATACCTACTCAATTCTGCATTCAAGAATTCAAATTTTACAGCTAGTGGCTATTTGTCATATAGTCTTTATCAATCTTTTTTAATATGTAACTACATATAGTTCCCTCTCTCTAAATTAATTTCTCTTTGTCATTATGTAACTTTGCCCAACAAACAGAGCAACATATTAGACATACACTCTTACCTTTATGCTTTTCTCTAGCATGCTTATTTTGACAATTACAAACAAAACCTGAAATTCAATGTGTGCATCACACGTTGAACTGCATACATATTAATAACACTTAATGAAAAACAAAATATGAAATACATATGAACTACAGTATATTCTGGCATCATATACGACACTTCCTAATGATGTTTCCAATCAGTTTTGTTATATTCATGGGAGGAAAAACATGCTGTGTATATACAATACATAAGGCACCGTAATATTTTAATGTGGTAGATGAATGGTGGAAGTATACAACAATCTGGAGATAAGACACACAAGGGGCTATGCCATGGTTCCCAAAGTCAGTCACTGTCCCCCCACCACACAGGCCCAGATTTGATCCCAGTCCAGTCTGTTTGGGATCTGTGCTGGATAGTGTGGCAGTAGGTCAGATTTTTCTCCAAGGGCAGTGCAGTCTTGATTCTCCAAGTCCCAACTGTTCGAGGCTCGTTTTCTTCTGAGGCAATGCTCTATTGTCAAGGTCACTTCTATTTTTGGTACAGAATTCAGCTGAAGTGCATATCTCTGTGCACACACCTGTCTTTTGGAAATACTTTACTGCCTTTTAGAAGTTTTCTTTGTGTATTATGGCTTCTTAAATAAGAGGGAAGATTTTTATTTCTTCACAATGTGTACTTAATACTGTGTAGTCCAGTTGAAATGTGATGGCACATGATGATGCATGGGAGGGGAAGTGAAGGGGAAACTGGCAAATGGAGTGGGTAGCCAGTACCCTTTATACCACCTTGGAACATGGTGTATCCAGCATTACTACCATTACTGCTGCTGTTGCGCACACATCGGCTGCTAGTAGTTGACTGAACTAACGCCCCTGCCGATTTAAATGGACTTGTCTGTTTTGCCAAAAGACAAAATCTGGTTTCTGCACATGTGCCATCACATTTCAAACACAGTCCAATACAAAGTGCATGTCTATACTATACTATATATGTAATCATGTCCTATGTTGTCATTCTCACTGCAGTCTGAGCTTTTCAGTAATTTTCAGTTATTTAAGGCAACCTTGGTCCATTCACCATCAAGATTCTACCATACTTAATAAACGTTTGGTGTTCCTCAATTAACACTAAATTATTCTTTAACTCTCTGCATCTTCACTGCCTGCCATCTCCATCACCCTGCATGATATTTACTGGCACTTTTACATAGTCAATAATTTCCATCAGGTCTCATCCATAACAGAACTAAACCAACACACAAATCTGAACAGGGAAAGTTCCACAAACTGTCTACCCATGTGTAGCCTCTTCTTAGCGAAAGTACTAATGCTTGAAGAAAGGGAAGACAAGAAGTGTATTAAAATGGTTGATTTGGACCATTCTACTGGTCTTTGAATCACATATGTGCTTCAGTACACCAAAAGCAACAATATGTTCTTCAAAAATAGTGTCAATTATTTCAGCCTCTGCCATACATGCCACTAGGCCTTGGTAACTGCCGCCCACTCTATTGAATGGAGGATAACATATTTAAAAAAAAAAGTCCTAGTTTTTTTTTTTCCAACCATAAAATTCAAATTAACATACCTCAAATTAGTTTCACTAAATAACTAAAGATACCAACATGTAACAAATGTCCTATATGTAAGTGCACCCTTAGCAGGGGATTAACACTTCATACAAAATGTTACAAATACTTACTAGTAAGGAAGATTTCATGAAATATTTTCTTGATTTCTTCTACATTTTCAGGTTGATTTGATTCTAGCCGATCAAAGAGCTCGGCTACCTCCATGATTTATGTTCCATGCATTAAGCCAAAAGGGTAATTATTTTTATCACAGGGAAGTTCTGCAGACCAAAATGAGCCTTTTATATGGTGATTTCATTGTTAGATTATTAGTAATGCCTGAAAAAACAAAACTAATTCATAAGCATCTTCAGAACAACACAGCTCAATAAAAACAACTGAAATGGAAAGCAATCTGAAAGTCTTGTTTTCATGTGTTGTCAGTCCTAGACTTATTACAAGCTCTTACGAAGGGGAAAATGCTCTGTGTCTAATATTTTCATGTAAAAAAATACATATAGATGACTTCAATTAATGATGAATAGACATAAGGATAACACACAAATTTCCTTGAACTGGCAAATTTTAACATAGTGCCACCAAGAATATAAATGACTAACAAGAATACCTAAGCATTAAATAATACACTGAGCCCTTATAAAATACAGAGGTAACCACAGTAATGAGTGAAATTGCAATCACAATCCTTGCTATGTGTATACAACAAATATGAATATGAATATGAACATTAGGTTGGGTATAAATTGATAATTGAAAACCATTTGCATATATGAAGTATAAAATCTCCAGATGATGCACTATAAATAGGTCACACTAGCTCAGTACAGCAATCTGAGGGTAAACAGCCAACTAGTAGCAGAGTTTTTGCTTATAGGAAATGGGCAAATTAGTACCCACTCTACAATTTGTGAGCAAATTTTCACTGATGTGACCTCTATGCTCTCAGAGATTCGATCAATGATCCCAGTGCCTCTTCCTGGCTGTCACGAGTTCTCAAAATACAAGCTGCCACCAAAACAATGAGGCTTTTTGATAACATGTACATAATGTAACACAAAATAAACTAAAATATTTCATAATGAGCAATCTAATGAATCTTGAAAGCACATAGTGGTGAAATGTGAAGGAACAAACATTTTGTACAGCCCACACCACTGGTCGTTAAAATGATGGAAGCTATCACTGCATGTACCTTCAGTACTTAAAAATCAGCCAGTAAATATGCCATGGAAGTCTTTATACATTGCAAAGTTAACTTATTAATACAACAGAAATTAAATTATTAAATTACAACAAACACAATACTGGAAATTTAGAAGAATCATATCACTCACACACACACACACACAAACTTACAAATCCCCCATGTAACAATGAATACCAAGATCTATTAGATATTAAATGTTACTCTTCAACATTTCAATGCTCACTTTCCACTATAAAAATTATTCACATTTGAATTTCCCTGTACAGTGAAAACATCAACAGAATTTACAAGACATAAGATGTTCAATTATATACATGTTTTTATAAACCTATAACACAGCCTCACTTACTACAGAATTGCAACAATGCAAAATCAAAATAATATTTCCCATCACATAAAATCATCAAAATGAAACTTCCTGCCCCAAAATCATCTAAATAAAACTAGCTGTACCCATGTGCATTACAAATGCATGTAACTTCCATAAAATAAAAAAAAGAAACCATGATCCTATTCCTTATATGACAAACTAATATGTTCAATGATGATGATCATAGTTTTCAGAGATGTGACAAAACAACTATAATTCATAACATTTGTCTCTGATCACCTGTTAGTTACATGTGCCAGAAAACATATTAAGCTCTTACATATTGTTGGCCTTAAAAATGAATTACAGTGAAAGAAACTAACACAAAGTGATGCTTGCAAAACGTAAGTGCTGTAGAAATGTTACCACTTTACCCAACTCATTCAGTTACAGGACTTTGATTACAATACTCCTAGAACTATACTACTACCAAAATTAAAAAAAAAAAAACCCTTTTGGGTACAAAAAGAAATGTGAATTTACCTTAAAAATTAATCCAGCATTCAAAGCACCATAACCAAAAATTTAGTTAGACTGATGTACCAGTAACACTCCACACATGTTGAAATCTTGGCTAAGTTACTTCATTTCCTAAGGTTTTTAATGGTTTTCCTCAGTATTTATTCATGGAATGAAAATTTACTTGCAATACTGGAAAAACTGCAGTTGTATAAATTCAGCACTCCTGTTCTGAAGTACTCTTAGTGTGACATGTCCAAACTACCAGTTGGCACAATGGCATGTTTCATACAGCATGAAGTAATTCAACAGTTACTAAAACTAACACATCAATGCTTTCCAACAACAAATAAGAGAGGCAGAGTAACAACTCTTCATCATGTTAACACTGCTTCTGCATAAAGACGGTCCAGGCTTTGAACATTGGTGGGGCGCAATATTTTTCATACTCATTCAGATGAGCCCCGAAGCCCACCCAGCCTCCTGTACAATAGGTAAAAGGTTTCTCTCCCATGGGTAAAGTGGCCAGGACATGGCATTAACTGTCCACCCCTCTCTAGCACAAAAGTTGTGTATGGGGGCATGTTATAGTGTCAGCTTTACCTTTGTATGCAAATGGTACAGTGTCACTCCCATTACAAGACATCCTGGAATATCACTACCACACTCAGTACAATGACAACACAAATATACAGTCCACTGACATGCTTTGATCAGCAAAAATGCCTCACTTTTATGAAACACAGCCCCCAACCTCATTTATTGTGTTAAAAAATGGAACTATTTCATAAATGACATTCAGTCATATAACCAGCTTAGTTGTTGCAGTTACTGCAACAGATATTCTAAATTCCATGCAGCAGAAGAGAGACCGGCTAGTGAAAAAGATAATAAATAATAACACATTATATCCATACCACAAACAAGCGAAAAGACCAATGTCATGCACAAATAAAATCTAAACAGATTCACTTCAATGAAACAGCAATCCTACAACATATTACATTACTCAATATGTAAGACAAGGTTACTTCAACTGTCATTTCAACACAAATGTGTTTGAGTGTCTTGTTATACTATACTAATGTTACATCAAAGGACCAAGAAGAGTAAGGATTCAAAGTAAACAGCTACAGCAATTAGATACCTATTACCACAGAACAACACTAGATGGTTTTTACACAACTATAACTCTAAATGTTTTTAATCAGACACTTATTTTACAGCTGATACTAATTATTCAAAGAGCAAGGCGTGTTTTTACCTCGATGAAGTCTTTCCTATGCATCGCATACACATCTAACTTGCAAAGTATTATCCGTGTGTCTATAGTAAGCTGCTATATATTCAATATTATTTACCATTTTCTTTGAATGATGTGCTAGCTTAATTTGCTAGCAAAAATCCATCACACGACAATTCCTGCAGACACCTAGAACAAAAGCAAATTAGCCTCTGATACTCGAGGCCGTGCTTCCTTGATCTCGCTGCAATTATCGAAACATCTCTTACGAGTAACTCATGGTCTTGCCAGCAGTGGCGGTAGTTGACTACGACCCACGGATGTTCACATTTTAAAATACTGAACAGATCGGAAAGATGTTTTTTTTTTTTCATATCCATGCTTTGAAGCAAAAAAATAGATTGCATATTTTAGTGAACAAATTTCATTGTGCCGGCTTGGTCAGGTTCTTAGAAATTCCACGTTTGTTGACAACCCGAGTTAGATCCATCTAACTCACAATTTCAGTACAATTCTGAAACAGTTTAACAGCTAAATAACTAATTTCATGGGTCGGGTTGCTGCCTGAGAAGCAAACAATCTTCTACTCATGAAATTTTCCGCCTATAGAATACGAAGTTTCATCACCGCAATCACAGATTCCGTTACTGATTTCTATAATAGCCTGGATACATCAAGGTATCTTATAGAAATACACAGCATACACCATGTATGTGTTTGATGGTTTATTTATTTCGCTACTGGTGTTTAACACCAACGATATGGGCATAAAACGTAAAAACAGATTAATCCACTTCACATGCTCGAATTCTATCAGTGTAACGTCAGTGCTTATACCCCCCCCGCCCCCCTAGTCTGTGCTTGCAATTCGAGTACTACCCTTTGAATTCTACAATCAAAATTCTGTATGCATTCCTCATGTCCTGTGCGAGTTCCACGCTCCCCCCCCCCCCCCAACATTTTCTCCCCCTTCCATGGGCCAACAAAAATAATTTTAAAAAAAAAAAAA
>Ga0123352_10002652_pt1 | contig 25204 bp, 14 predicted proteins | sample TergutLab28metaG_FD_89700 | JGI IMG/M metagenome (GOLD analysis project Ga0123352, IMG submission 89700) | Labiotermes labralis P1 segment gut microbial communities from Petit-Saut dam, French Guiana - Lab288 P1 | ecosystem: Host-associated > Arthropoda: Insects > Digestive system > Gut ...
TATGCCGATGGTGGCCACTTCGAACACCTACATTGAATCCAAAATTCAAGGACATCTCTCATATCAATTTTGCTTTTGTATAAATACAGCAGATATGATTATAGAGTAATATTTTTCATGTCAAAGTGTGTATACATTTTTTTGGGTCACCCTGTATATGTATTTCAAACCAAAAAGACAGATCACAGTGGGAGGAGGAGAGGAAAGCGACAAGGCTGAAGGGAAGGAAGGAAGGAAGGAAGAGTGAATGCACTGACAAGGGCAGATCTTAGAGGCCTACATTAACAGCCAGGTTAGACAGCCCAAATCATTGTGTGTCCTCAAACAACTTGCTAGAATGTAGTAGACGAGAGAATTCCAAATTGTTCTTGGGGAGAGGTCATGCTCCCTGTCATGCTTCTTCTAGCAGGAGTACACAGGTGGGGGCTATGCCATGGCTGAAGCAGTAAGTTCCTGGCCTCGCACAGCAGAAGTCTGGGCTTAATCCCAAGCAACGTCACGCGGGATTTGTGGTGGACAAAGTGGAACTGGGACAGGTTTTTCACTGAGAACTTCGGTTTTCCTTTGTCAGTATTATTCCACCAATGGTTCATATTCATCCATTTATCATTGATGCTATATAATCTCAGTAACTGACACTGTCATTAAATAGCACACTTAAAACAACAGACACAGCATGGCTTCACAGTTAGTTTGGTCATGTAATACCAGACATCATGGCACCCTGCCAATAAGGTAGTAACCTTAACCTCTAAAACCTGTCCCACCAACTGCTCCACACACACATGTTGTACATTAAAGTTCTGTAGAGGCACAATCATAACACATAAATGCAAAGACCACCACAAAAGTCTTTAAGGAACTAACCAGAGACATAAAAATTAGGCAAGTAATAATGGTATGGTACGAGGCAGGATGCATTCACTACTTCTTATTAAACTAATGTAAAACAAAGACAATCTAAACAGCCTGGATGAATATTTCACTGGACAAACAAGTAGATAAAATGTCCATGGGTGTAACATCTGGTAACTACAGAATTTTGATGCAGCTGAACTACTGTACTGAATGTCACTGTGGAAAGACTGACACTATTGCTTCATATTTGTACACTCAGTGCAAATCTTGGCCAGGCAGACTAAATCAGTGCTGTTTAAAGAGCATGGAATATAATGCACTGGTTGAGACAACAGCATGATTAAATGACGAAAAAAGTATAGTGATGAAGCACACAGTTGTGAAATGTTTGACAATACAACAGCAGCATTCATTACGATACATTAAGAAAATAATAACCTTATCTGGATAGCTCAAATACAAGTTGCTCAGTCACTCCTAGCCTATTGGACCCTTCTCCACACAACCCTAAATATTACTCCGTGGGGCCAGTCACTTCCACCAACAGTAAGGTGAGCAAAATCCCCAAACCATGGGGTGATGACAGCAATGAAAACATACACTTTATATTCATATGACATAGGAGGTGACAGACTGCGTAATTAGTCACTGGCTTGTCACTGTGAAGCCATACATTCAATTCTAGAGTACTGTACATGAAATCCATAGTAGACAAGGTAGCACTGAGGCAGCCTCCCACTCTGAATTTATAAATAATTACTCCACCAAACCCCCATACTCATCAGTTAGTTGGAACTGGTACAGAAAGCCTGTCTGAGGCTGCAATAAACAGTCCCAGTGCCAAACCATGCCACTGCAGTAGTATGAAATGTGATGCCAGTAGAAGGTGAACACCATTTAGAGCATACTACCACCATACCCATGCTAGTGAACCCTGAAGACTACATTCTTCCAAAATAACAACCTCCTTTTACAAGACCTCATGGAATCATATGTAAGGGAAATACAGCCCACCCACCCCCACCCCCCAGAAAACATGCAAGATTTCAGGTTATCACAGTGGTGTTGCTAAATATTTGTATCTGCTAGGGTGTTATGCTTTCACAAATGGTAAATGGTTACCAGCGTTTCAGAAGACTTTTGTGCCTTCAACTTACATTCTTCTTGGAATGCTTGACCATGAAATGGAAGCAATATTATCCTTCAAAACATCAGTACCAATTGACTGGTTGACATGATGTAACATCCCAAACGACTTGCTTCTTCAAATACACTCACACTTCTATTTCTGTGTCAAATACAAACAGCCATCCTGGTAGTCTACACCAACCCTGAACTTAAAATCTAGACTTCACTTTATACAATTAGGATCTAAATGTACCTTGGTATCAGAGCCTTGGCCTCCTCAGGAGTTTCTGGACACAGATTTGCAAGGGATGCAAGCTCAAACTTGTGCAACTTTTTCTGCATGAGCAAACTGAAAAACAGGAAAGTAGAGCAATGCAAGTGAAGTTAAAATGACCAATTGCAAAGGTATATAGTGAATATGAATGATTTTCGTAATTGAAATTTTAAGACATGAACAACTGGGCTGGGACAGTGTTGTGATTGGGCTATGGCCTAGTCAACCAACAAATCAGTGTTAAATTTCTGGCAAGGGCAGAGAATTGTTTCTCCAGACTGGATATTGGGCACATCCAGCCTCCTATCCATGGGTACTGGGGTCTGTTGCTAGGAAGTAAAGAAGCTGAGGAGTAAAGTTGACCACTTATCTCCATCCAGCACCAAGGTTACATACGTATGGAGCTATACCTCCATTCCCACAGGTCTTTAAGGCATGGTGCTTCATTATATGCAGAAACTTCTTTACCTTACTTTACATATAAGTGCGAAAAAAGTGAAAAAATAATTTTACCGATGTTTAAATTATACACTGAACTATTTAACACAAATTCAAGTAAATTTTTATGCATGTAGCATGTCTTAGAGAAGGTTGGTGTAGTGATTATGCAACATAACCCATATCCATAAGGTGTCTATACAATTCAAATATTATCTAGACTTTTGTGGTTTTCATCAGGCATAGCAGACAAATACAAGGGTGCTACATCAATAGAGCCAATGACTGCTTCATATCCCCTCAACCATGTTCCTGCACATTTAATGATATATAATTTTGCTATCTGAAACACAATTAAAGAACATAATATTCATTTAATAATGCTTTTAACTGTTGAAATTATAGTTTAAAATGATTACTATACTGATTAATGCAACAGAAAGAATCTGAAGTATAAGCAAGTCTAATTTTAGATACCATCCTGACATCTGTCTGGAAGGACTGATGAAAGCCATGACAACCCCTCAGTTTATCTGGTGTCTGGGTTCTTATCTGAACACAACATCCCAAATATGAAGCAGGATTGTCACACGACCACAACCATCCTACAAAAGATCTATTATTCTGTCTGGGTTGAATTTTCTGATGAGGTACCACATTAACACAAATCCATTTCTTACTTTTACAAATTAAAAAAATAAATAAAAATGCAAACAGTTCTACATAGCCAGCAGTGTGCCGGATGCCAATATGCTAATTAATGTACATGTTAAGCATCTGCAATTGAGTGTTCACTGTTTTACGATTTAACAATGTCAGTAGCTAACTACAGTGAAGCAAAAAACATTATTAGTAGATGGTGAAATGGAAAGGATGTAGGTGCAAGCAGTCATGGTCTATTCTAAGGTAAAGCCCAGGAATGTCTGGAAGGACTGAAGGAACAACAAAAGATAAGCATTCTCCAGGCTAGAGCATTACTAATTTTCTTGAATCTAGGTGTCAGCTCAAAAATTCAGAAGCCAGACTTTTTCCTTCAGTGGATTTATGTTGTATACAACAAACTTGCTGCTATTGCTCTTGCTTGTATTTTGTGTGTCAATATGCACCACGTGCATGTACTGAGAATATTCTTCCCAACAATACAAATTTTAGCAACTTTTCTCACCAATAACACCCCAAACAGCATATGTAATCAAATGGAAACTAAAATTCCTTACAAATACACTAATGAAAGGTCTCATATTAAAACTCCTTACTCAACATTAACCTGTAGTACCCCAACACAATTGTGTCCCATACCAGTTAATCCTTTATGCATGAATGAGAAGAGACTGTCCTGTTAAATCATAATGTTTTTGAAATTATCTGTATTTATGAAAATGGAACGCACATTCACCATACTTATCTTAAATGCTTTTACAGGTTCAAAAAATTGAATGAAGTTTGTTTCTAATAGAACTGTTCACTTCTGAGGGGTAATTTTGTTAACTAACACCTACAAGGATTGTTAACAGACACTGTCATTTTGTTGCTTCTCAAAGTGTCAAAATGAAAATGGATATATAAAAGGACACATCACAAACGCCTGTAGTAGTTTCACGAACCCTTCTGCAACACACACAACCATCGGCCTTGTTACTTCAAGAAGATAATGCTGCTGAAATAAGTCCAATAATGACAGTGGTACCACCAGTTATGTTGGTGTGTTCTACTTTTCAAGGTTAGTGTTTGTATTCAGAGATGTAGTTCGGTGTGATATAGCTGGAAGCAAGGACTAGCACTAACATCCACTTTATTTTTAGGTGAACACATGACACAGAATTCTCTTTCCTTCCAGGGGCCAATATGTGATATGCTGAGTTTCAAGTCTGTTTGGTTGGCTGATGGAAGGGGTATGTTTTTGTGTTCACATGGTCCGAGGTTGAGGCACTCTTCTCCCTCTTGTATTACGTCCCTGACCAATGCAAGTCTGAACTGTCAGTATGATAATTCATGTGCAGAAATGGGCATTTAAAATTAAAAAAACCTATCCAACAGTGAGCACACTGGAATTTGACGGCCATACATTAAGGGTTGAAATACAAACAAAATTGACTTGCAGAGTTCCAATTAATTTCGCACAGCAGCTGCTCTTGTCATCCTTCCATGCTAACTGTGCAGAAATTGCATACAGAGTTCCTTACGTGCACATTCGTATTAGTAAACTAAACTGATTTTGGTAGTCAGATCATTCATACATGGCAAGGAGTCAGCTGTTTGGTACTGAAGAACTCACTTAACAGGAATTCAAAATTAAAGAAGAGGAATGAGGAAGAGAAAGAAGAATTCTAATGGAATATGATGATGATAACAGATGATTTACAATATATGCTTCCAAAATTTTAGGCACCACAACGTATTACAGGTGCCTAGGTGACCTGTTGCCCAGGATTTGTCACACTCTGCTTCAGGCCACAGTCATGTAACAGAATAACATTACCACAAGACACAGCAACATTTCTTCAAGCATGAAACATATACTAAAAGGGAAGGTGCTGTCACATTTTATACAAGCCTGAAATATGTGAATGTGAAACAGTGCTCCCCCCCCCCTCAAATAATAATAATAATAATAATAATAATAATAATAATGGTCTCATGTTACGGAAAAATCTGAAATAATGCAAATACAAAAATCAATTAACCATTTATTAATTTATATTGTGCTTCAAAGTAAGTTTAAAAGGGAAAGGAAAAAATAAAGCCAGACAGGCCACTGAGTTATGTGCTCTGAGAATGCATCCCACCTGCTTTACATTTATTCCTATGGGGAGAATTTGTATTGAATTATCTGTGGCCTTCAGAAAGGCATATCTTGCATAAAATGCAACTGCACCATGCAGTCATATGAAATCTGAAACTTACTTGCGCACAGATGAAATTGTTTCCTTGTTCTTAAACTTGCGAAAACGATTGGTGTAGGTCAGCGTCTTCATGAAGACCTCAGAAAACTCCTGTTCCTCCTCTGCACTCTCATTCTGTGCCTTGCGATGCTCCAGCAACATGTGAACCTCCGAAATAAGCAGGGTCTCTGCATTCTCAAACTCTGCATCAAGACAGTCCCTGTGTTTCAACCGACTTGAAAAACTGTTTTGCTGGGAGACTTGCAGTCAGAAAGCAATTTCCAAATTGCACAAACAAATGCAACCCTCTTCCACGTAACATGATAAGGACTTGCATAAATTTCACATTTCATACAATTTGTTTAAATTTGCTCCTATTTTTGAGAGCTTCAGTACAACTGGCAAATGTACTTATGATGTTCTTACTCTGAAAATATGCTGTATCATTTTTGTCGCACCAACTTTCATCAGAGGAATTTGAACAGACCATGAGGCAAGATATTGTTGTGGTACCCAGTATTTGCAGACAAAAAAGTTATGTTTGATTTGTTCAACTACTCCAGAAACGAATTACACTATAACTGTTAAAGTCAAATGTGACTCCAGCACACCTAGCAGTTGATAAATAAAATTCAAAATGAAAACACTGATTGTGACTATACCATACAGAGGAAACAGATGGCTGTATACGTAAAGAAATGAATACAAGAAGTTCCTCCTGGATTGTAACCCTCTAGCTTCTCTTCATTCCCTGTCAATTGCCACTCTACATCCTCTTCTCTTTCTTTACTCCACCTCATACCAAATTATCCACAATGCTCAAACACAGGTGAAACATACATAATCCAAGAGCTTTGAAACATGAATCCTGGAATGCATAAACAGTAATTATAAACGTCCCAACATAAGAACGATGCTCAAAGGAGTTTTTAACTCATTCTTACTGTAATATGGCTATGTCAACACAGAACAATAACTCATCTAGAGATAGTAACTGTAGCATACCTGAAAAAAGCCAATGAAATTTGGCAGTAATACAGTATCAGTAGATGTGCTGACCAAAGCATTTTCAAACACGATAAAGAACTACTAGGTAAAAATGACCAAATCCTGCATAACCTAAAGGGTCATCAGGGCAGAGTTTTGTGCGACAAGATGGAGTTCTGACATTATTAGTCTTCAAATAATTGTTTAAAGATTTTGACAAAGCAACAAAATTCCCAGAACAGATCTGACTAATCAAAAGTGAAATAAATACCCAAAACATGAAAATAACATGACACACACAAAACATAGCATGTCAGTGACAAACATGAGTGGCACAATACTGTGAAGAAACATGTAGAGGAACAAAGAGTATGACACTCAACGTGGTTCACCAAGAATAACCTCAATCTGCTGAATGTTACACTACTGAAACACGATGATGAAGTTTCACCACATGCTACAGAAATGGCAAATGATGCACATTATCCTGCCTGAAGTGAATGGTTCCATTTTGCCACATTACAATACACAGAGACAACAGCTCAGAAATTAGGAGAGGGGAAAACAGCAGAAATAGATGAGAGACAGTTATGAAAAAGAAATGTAAAGACCATCATGCAACAGAGTTGAAAGGAACACACGTGGTATATTTGTTGTTGTTAACAAATAAACAGAAAACTTTGGTCATCATTACAAAGAAGTAGATACCACCAGGCACAACCTTCATAAGAGACTATTAAGCACCACGTAACATCCTTAAACATTAAGCATACTCCTACTACACAGTAAAGATTAAACCACTCCCATTACCTCTGTTGACAAAATGAGAGGAACACACACTAATAGCACGTCACAGTACATGCAGACATCCGAAAGCTGCACTGAATACAAATGGAAAAACAGACTACACCCCAAACCAAGCACAGCACAGGTCTACAGAAAAATGCAAGTCAGAAAATGCAGACACATTTTGCAAACTCGCAGGAAATGTGTTAAACATACTACAGTCCAAAAGTGCAATATGATAACATGAACTTCAGTAGTGTCATACTAAGGGTGTCAAATATTAACTGCAGGATTCCAAAACATTTGACAATTCAAAATGTACCTGTGAAAATGCTCTACTATATTGTAATCTATGAAGTGAAATACTCCTAAACCAAATTCCTAACATGTGACATCATTCATATCAATGTAGACTGTTTCATTCTCTTAAAAATAGTGCAAAGTGTGGTAAAGCATAAAGTACCATATTGCACACGTTATCTATCGAAAAATACGGTAATTGAATGACTGCTATACTTAACCACTAAACCTAATGATAACATAAATCATCACATTTCTAAGAATATTATGTCATTTAAACTACTTTGAATTCCAACCTCTAAACCTAATGTGAAACATTTATCAATGTTAATAATGCAAGTGCAAAGATGGAAAGCAAATACCACCAAACATACAAACACAAGTACACAGATACAATGTATATAGTTGTTTAAGTATTATGATGAAATTCCTACATGCAACAGAATTCAGACTTTAGGAACTTTATTAAAATACACAAACAAGGACAAACACATTTCCTACCAGTGCAAATCTAACATACAAACATCCTATTAATGGACTATACTACAGAGAATGGTGTAAAAACAACACAGCTGTGTAATTGGGGGCTTTTGACATTAATTGTGAAACTGTTTTTAAAACCTTTTATTGTATCTACAACTGTTTACTTCATGTCTTTCAGGACACATGTTTTTTGGATACTATCCCAACTATTAATAACAATGTGTATCTCTATACTTCTCTCCACTGGTACTAGCACAGAAGCTATGTAATTAGCCACTAGCAATTTTTCCCTGAAGATGGCTGAGGTCAACCAAAATATGTCAGAAGGGTTATGTGAACAAATAAAATCTTGTTAATACTTGTATGTGTAAAACTGACTGCATCTGTTTTCAGTATTATTAACTGTCTCGTGCATGGTAAACTACAAATACATTTGTATGCAAGTGTACAGTCCTCTTTGAAACAGTGTAGTGTCGCAAGTACAGTGCCAAAAACATAATTAATGTTGCAAGTGTACTCTGACAATTCATCATAATATACCCATGTGAATGTTACACCTCTGACAACCATTTATAGTTCAGTGCAAACACAAAACAACTGTAAGGCAGCTCTGGAGTAAAAGAGTTCAGTTTTCATTTGTTCAGACTTATACTGTACTCAGTGTTTTGTAGGTCACAACAAACCTCACCAATTCATGTCTCACAAGAGATAAACTTCCACCTCTCTTTAACCACAACACTTCAATACCAACCTAATGCACGGTACAGACATTCAATTCCTCATACGCTGCCAGTCTTTGTGCCACAGCATGGTCACTAATGCGGCTAACGGTACTATGAATTTAAAACCTCTCTGTGGAGTTGCTGGAATTAAAACCCCACAACCATTTAATGGTTAGGTACATCTGCCAATATACTGTGGTGTTCTTTTTTATTTTAGATAAAAAAATAACTAAACTATTTGTTTCAAACAAAAAATTATAAACTAAAACCAAGTACCACAAAAGTTAAATGAATTACATATATCACAATAAAAAATGAATGCAATAAAACCAAAGGTGTACAAAAAAAGTCAAGTTCTGTGATCCTGAACCATGCAGTCATTGTTAAGAACACAGGTACTGTTCATGTCAGGGATATGCCAGTAAGCTGCCAGCATGCTGGCAACCAAACTCAACACACAGTGTCTGCCTAAGCTGGTTGCTGTATGAAGCCCTCATTCAGCAGGAAATCATACAGCTTTCTAGTTTTGTTCACATCAATCTTGATGAGCATCCTTGCCTGGGCCAGCTTCAGACCCGAGTTACGCTTACACTCCGCCACAAGGATCCGCTGGAACTCCAAATATGACTCTGGCACCAATCTGGTTGCAGAACACAGCTGGCGTTCTGCTGGTGACAGTCGTTCATAGCCTGGCAGACCAACTATGTCAAGCGGTGGGGGTGGCCGCCTTGAAGAAACATTTGCAAAATTTTTAATAGCAGGGGTGAATGCTGGCACTAAATCACTGACAGATCGCCAGCAGTTGAGTGGAGACAACCGTAATATTTGTCGTTCCTTGCGATGTTCCTCTCTGGTGCGAAGCAGTTTCCTGAAAAGACGACAACTGTGGAAACGTGTGATGCCATTCTCCCGGAGACCTTGTAAGCGGGTAACGTGACGTCGCAGTTCACCTGCATGGTGTAACCCCTCCATTATATAATCAAAATCAATACCAGGCATGAACTGCATAAATAACAGAAGTCGTTCTGCAACTGTTCGCGTCACAGTTGCCTCATAACGGTGCAGAGATGATAAAGTCTTTCGTACAACAATCAGACCATGGTTTCGTATCACAGATTTTCGTCTTTCTCTCTCTCGAAGACGCATGTTGTACATACTTACTACAGCTACTTGTAAAGCAGTTCCAATCTTATAATATGGGTCAGCAGGTTCAAAGGTGTTTAAATCTAACTTTGATACTGTCATTTCTGCATAATTATCATACTCAATCTCAAAGTCGCCCCTTGGTGCATTATATCCACCAAGGGCTCGATAGCTACTAGAACCTGGCAAATAACGAGGCGGCAGCTCCATTTCCAAGGATCGATACTCAAAGGGTGGTACTGAGGTAACAGGATGAATACTTTTTCTAAATTGTGGTAGCTCTGGTACAGGGTTATCAATGTAGAATGTTACATAATGCCTCTCACATTCTTGTGCTGACCGAGTCTGCAACCGGCGAGAAATATCACACCAATTCCCCAAGCCACATTCAAACAACGCATCCAATAATTCGATTTCTTCATTTGCTGTCCATGTCGATCCTTCATACAGAGCGAACTCACTTTTCACGACAATGTACTGATGATGGTTCTTGTGAGAACCAACTTCGGCTCCAATCGAAAAGCAAGAGCAACAAATCACCACATTACCACAGTCCACACAACATATGAATGGCTCACGCAGAATCGACGAACATGCGTAACACCGAGGTGTAGTCACATTCGTGTCCTGTCCCATCACACACAGCCAGTCTGCAAATAAGACGTACCAAATGGAACTATTCTTCTTGTTTTGAAAAAATATACACGACACGTTTTCCAGTACGTCCTGTTTATTGATATTATTCACAGCGGAATATGAATTATCAATAGCACCGGCTTCAGCTAAATGCAATTCGTCGTTAAATTCGTCACAAAAAATTAACATGCATAAGTTACTAGGATGGCTACGTATAATACATATAGATTCTCAAACCATTTACCAGTTCTCATAATTACACAATTACCTTTGGGAAATTGCAAATCTGCCGCCTCCTCTTCCACTTGATCTACTGCTTGACTGGCCATCTTTACTCTTCCCCCTTAATGCGCCACGGATTAAAAATATATTGGCTCACTGTCTTTCGCACAGATCATATTGCGTAAGCAGTATTGAGAAGAATTTGCGTTAACATACTGCAAGTACGCCTGCCTTATGTTACATTATTTCTTTAACTTTAAAGCTCAGCAAGTCCATTAGACCAATTACAATGTCGCAGAATATGTCTTATATATTATTACGTACAATAAACTTACTACCACGGAAACCGCCAAAATTCACATGAAAAGTGTCTCGCAGTAGTAACTAACTTTGTGTACTATTTTTAAGAAAATACATTCGACTGCATGAAACATACAGTTGAAATAATTACAAGGAAAATATATCTTGATTGCACGTGAGCCTTGTGATCTCATTCATAGAATGGGAAATGTGAACGACGAACAGGGAATTTCCATTTCGCGATAATGGCTGCCCTATTAACGCCATTTTCCATGATTCACCTCCCACTTCGGTGGTCGGCGTTTTGTCGTGTGTAATATTGACGTCGTAGTGTATCCTTTTTGGCACAATGGTAAGAGCGGAGCACGATGTAGAAGAGGATCACGATGACGAAAGGAAGACGGAACCCGAACATACGCGGAAGCTTTTTATTGGTGGAGTTGATTATAAAACTACGGATGCCTCCTTGAAAAAACATTTCGAGCAATGGGGTGAGATTGTCGATGTCGTCGTAATGAAGGATCCACAAACCAAGAAGTCGCGGGGTTTTGGCTTTGTCACGTACGCCCGTGCACACATGGTAGATGATGCCCAAAATGCTCGGCCGCATAGAGTAGATGGGAGAGTTGTGGAGCCCAAGAGAGCAGTACCTCGACAGGAGATCGGGCGACCAGAAGCCGGCGCGACTGTGAAGAAGCTATTCGTAGGTGGTTTGAAGGAAGATATGGAAGAAGAACATCTTAGGGAATATTTCAAAGCTTTTGGCACAATTGAGTCCTGCGCTATTGTCATCGATAAAGAGACGGGGAAAAAGAGAAGTTTCGGTTTCGTTGAGTTTGATGATTATGATCCAGTGGACAAAATTTGCCTCCAGAGAACACATCAAATCCAGGGCAAGCACATTGTCGTCAAGAAGGCTTTGAGTAAGGCAGAAATGGCGACTCAAGGGCCAGGAGGTCGTTTTGGTGGTATGGGTGAGAACAGCGGTGGTGGTCATGGCGGTGTTCGTAGTGGTCCACGAGGTAACATGGGTGGCTCCTGGGGAGGCCGCGGTGGTGGTGACTGGAATTCTGGAGGAAGTGGTTTCAACGGTGGTGGATGGGGAAGTGGTGACCCATGGGAGAACCGTGAGCCACCTGGTGGTGACTGGGGCCCAGGCAGCGGTGGTGGTGGATCAGGTTATGGCAATAGAGGTGGCAATTGGAGCAATGACAATTTTAACGGTGGCTATCAACAGAATTATGGTGGAGGGCCTGTTAGAGGCAGCTTTGGTGGAGGAAGACCAGGCCCTTATTCAGGTGGTGGTGGTGGATATGGCTCGGGTGGTGGAATGGGAGGATATGGCGGAGGTGCACGTCGATATTAAACTATCACAGGTACATTATATTGTGCCTTCATTGGTACATATACTGGTGTTATGGGTTTGCTGCATTGTGCAGCCATTGTAGGTTGGAGAAAGAACCTGGCAAATACAGGAGTGACTAGAACTTCGACCTGTCTGGCATTGTAAGGACAATTTTGGCAGCCCCAGTTGCATCATGATACATTCTGTTCTTGACAGTGATTCAAATGAGATACATATTTAAGTGTGAGGTAAACAGTGAACAATCACAGCTGTGTACAACAAATATCTGATGTTTATTCAGTGTGGTTTATGTACTGATTGGTATATCTGATTTTTTTTTTTCTTTTCGAATATTGCACATATATATCCTTGGGTGTTTATAAGCATTTAAAGAAATGGAATTTCTCTGTGGGTTGCAGTTTTGTTTTTTTCTTATACTAAATACACACTTTTCCCATAAATGCATGCTTGCTATACACTGTTAATCATGTATCCTGGGTGTGTATCAGTATTAAATGAATAGCAACACTGGGTTGAAATGTACTTGTTTTTTTACTGCTTAAAGTGGCAACAGTGGGCATGTATTGCTTGTACACACACACATCCTTATTGTGTGTTTTATAAGTGACATTACAAGTTAATGTCTTATGAAGGCATCTGTACAGCAACAGTTAATGCTGATCATGAAATAGAATGTGGAGTAATCCATATATCCTGCCATGTTTAAAGCAATTTGCAGTCATCTCTTACAGTAGTTGTGTAAGTTGAATTTATCTTGAAGACTTTTTCTTCAGTTTTTATGGTGTCATGAATAAATGTAAATGTTCAGTTCAAAAATTACAGTGCATGCCCCCTGGGCATTACCATCAGATGTAAGTTCCAACATTTCTTAAGAGTGCAGATAGTTTTGTGTATTGGTTGTACAGTCTTTATGATTAAAACAATTTTATTTTTTAGCTATGATTCACTTGAACTGAAACCTGAACACCCACTTTAAAAATTGTGGTGCATGCCCAATGTTTCAGCATTTCTGACTTTCTCCCTGAGACAAAATTATTTTGGATTGATTTGTGCCACTTAGAAACAAGAGTTAGATCCCTAATATGGTATAGGAAGTAGTAGTTAGCAGGTGGCCAGTGGAAAAAACAATAAACACCTGCTTTCAATCAAATTCCAAGAATCCCAAGTAGTTCCGACACAACAGTAAGTTGCAAAACCTTCACCCACTAATATTTTAATGTTATTCATACTGTGCATTGTGATTACATTTCCCACTTACAAGAGCCAACATACACACATCTAACATCTACAATACAATCTTTTGTTTATTCCTGTGTGTTTTGGCACAACTCTACAACCTGCAATGACTATATACACCAATGTTTAAAACTTCACTAAGAGCACAATAAATTACAATAGTAATATATATTATATCATAGTGACTTCTGGAGCTGTATTAAAAAATGTAAGGCCTTGTAAAATTGGCAGGAACACCATACACAAGAGGGACCATAGACTATATAATTCAGACACAAGAAACTGAAACATGGATCACATTTACACACCATAGCTTGTTAATTAGAAAGGTAACTGGTTTCTTTCAACACATAGATCTGTATATCACATTTTGGGCAACAGATATGCTGTCTGATATGCTAAGACCTACAACAGAACTATAATGGCGTAAGCAGTTATATATATATATATATATATATGTGTGTGTGTGTGTATAACTGCTTACTAAGTGATTCCTGTACAACCTGAAGATGGCCATTATCAAGCGCTGAAACATGTAGTTGTTCTCTATGTAATAATAATATATACCTTTCCACCACAGAGTTGTGTTAGACAGTAAATTTTACTCCATTATAGTTTATTATAAACACAACTGGGAAGACAAACCTTATGACCTACAACAGAAATATAGGAATATATACAATAAATTGGGTTTATAAACTGATGTGCCAAGCGTGCAAAAATTGTATACAGACAGGACAGACATCTGAAGATGATCTCCAAATACTGTGTGTATATAAAAACCAGTAATCCTAAATTAGCATAGTACTTACACATGGACATGAATGGTAACCCATACATAATACCATGGAACTGACTAAGCCATGTGAAAAGGGACGATGACTGAATTCTTGGGAAAACATCTTTATATGAGCTTTACATCAGAAAGGATAACTGATTGATGAGCAAAATACTTTTGACCTTAACCCACTTTCCACAATCATACAAGACATACAACAGTGCACATGTGCCAGACACTTTGAATGAGAAACCCACACATACCTATATAACATAACCAATAATATGTTATCTTCTACACAGAACATATCACAAATACAGGCATCTGATTTATATCTGATATACTTAAATATTCTATACTTTATGACTTTAACAATCAGATGTTGATATATTTATAGGACAAGATCCATATGGATCAAGAATAAGATAGTGTGTCTGTATGCAATGGTAAAACCTAAAATATACCAAACATACAGAATTTTAACCACACTTTAACAGATCTTACACTTCTGAATTCATGCTGCAGAAATCACTGTGGTACAATATGTATTACTACTGTAATGTAGTAACTGCTGTATGGACTCCCTGAAGTTTGAGTTCTGTGGGAGTATATGAAAGATTATATTGTGTATGTTAGATGTGCATATGTTGGTTTTTTAGATAAGAATTTTGCCAATGAGCTTTGTCCACATAACTGCTGAATGTATTTTCGTGGAATATGATATTTGAGCTACAAGTGTATCTTCAACACGTGACGAGTGCACCCATATGATACACTAGAACCCCAATTTAAGATCTCTCTGGGGGACAAGATTTTTATTCCTTAAACTGAGAAAAATCTTAAATGCAGGTGGTGTGAAAATCAAACAGCAAAGTAATACTTTAGTTGAAAAACATGTTCACTTCAAATTTAAACCTTGTGACTTTAGCCTTATGTCCATTTTGTTTATATACACAAAAGATGAAACTTGAAAGGTGAACTAAAACTAGGGTTTCACTGCATACAACATTCTATGAGGCTAACCTTCAGTCAGCAGATATGGAAAGAATAATATGTAGGTGTTACAAAACATGACTCCATTTAGAACAATGAAAATACTACAGAGTAAAGTGTAAATACAAAATTAGATGCATACATATATATCGGGAATATTGCTTTTTAAAATAATCATGGCATGATATCTGCTTTTTGGTCAAGTGTGATGAATGAGGACCAGGGCTCTCGCCACATGTTGAAATCTGCGTAAGTGGCATAAGTATCTCCTGACAATTTTGAACTTAAGATTGCCCCACCAGATGTACGAACTGGGGGTTCCATATCTGCCTCTTCATCATTGCTAGCATGTCCTTCATCTCCACTTATCACCAGCTGAGTTCTTATATGGTAGGGCTACCATACATCCACAGTTTCCTGCAGGCTCATTGGCTGAGTGGTACTTAACAACTTTTGCAAGACAGGCAAAGTGGCTTCATATGGCTCCCATGAATACTGCTGATGTCATGTGTATCCCATTAGAAGGTCCTTGTAGCCTTTTCTCTTGTGTGTGTCACACCACCACTGGTAGATCATGAATCTTTTGTCTGTACCATCTCAATTCAGTAGCGTAACATGGAAGCTTTCCAGAAATCCTGGCAGTTCCTTATCATGTCTGATATGTCTGTGTGTGTTTTGGTAGTGAGAGGTTATGGGTATGTTTGTATCAAAGGTTTTATGCATCTATCAAAAAGCATTACCTCTCGGCACGAACTACGGATTACAGGCATACTAGACAAGATAGATGAATACAGGCGGAACTGGCTTTCACACTTGAAAAGGAAGGAGAACAATTGGAAGACCGAAGAAGCATTGGCGCGAGCAGCTGTAACTCTGGAGACAGATCAAAGGGTCCAATCCTTGATGTTTATGATGATCAAAAAATCATTATCCAGAGTAAAACCTATAGGATCATAAGTGGCAAAGCAGCATTAAAATTTCCAAATGATAGTTACAACTGTTAATATTCCGAATAATACCAAAGTACGTATAAAAGATGACAAAACATGACAGGCTGTATGCGGTCTGTCATCACAGTCCTAATATTCATGGTGATAAAATGTCAGAGTTATGTAATCAAAGGCTAAATTCCTATGTTTTTTGAAACTGCATGCATATGTGCAAACATGACAGGGTGTATAGAAGTCGGTGATCACGATCCTAATATCCATAAGAATGAAACAGAAATAAAACCACAGGATATTTGTTGCAGGAATTTTGATACTTAACATTTCTTCAAACTTGAAAAATATTCAAATAAACAGTGCAAGACCAATGTCAGATATTGCAATGGACCAAAAAAGCAACTGATACACCCTTCAATGGCTGCTGCGTTATAGTTGATTGCAAATTTCGTGGGGCATTCTTCACATCCATGTACTCAATGCACTTAACTGTTTTGGGGCATTTTGGGATAGTAAATTTTTTCCAACACTGGCAATGATATGTCTAAGGACTATTGTGAAGAATGCTGTGTACCCATCACCAGTTTTGAATGAGTGCAGAATTCATTTGTGTTACTATTCAATACATCTATATGTACATATAAACTATCACGGCATTGTTCATTGGTTCCATACATCAACAGGCCATTTTGATATGTGTGGATTTTCTCATCAAGTCTTTTCTTAAGTTCCTCTGACAATTATACATGGTTTCTTGTACTTTCTTGTGGTTTTCATGCAATTCCATACCTAACTTTTGAGCACTATCATTTCTCTGTTCTATTCTCTCTCTCTCTGTTTTTGCCCTTCTACACTCTTCTCTGTTTTCATTCCTTTGCTGTGCTCTCTCGGTTAGATTACTGACCCTCTCACCATTTTCAGTGATTTCCTCTTTAGTATGTTGCACTGCACTTAGGATTAGTATTAACATATCTTTATTGTTAGTACTCTCTTGACTGGTTTCTGTCTGCATCTTATCCCTCATGTCTGCTGTATGTTGACCTATTTCGCCTAAACTGTCACTGAAATAAATTCTTGTTCTTGCCCTAGCAGAAGGTGTAAACTCCCCCTATCCTGACTGCATAAGCCTATCCCTACTTGTCAAGTCCATGGCAAAATGTTACTATGATTTGAAACAGATCATAAGATCAACCCGGTGATTATAGGTATGATGCTGCCCATTATTATTGTTTGTTAGTTGTCAGTTATGAAGTCTATGGCTGCAGTGCCAGTGACTGCTGGCAGTGGTGTTGATGACGTTGCATTTGTATTGATGTCTCCTACATTAGTGGCTTCACTGTTGGTGCCAGATGAAGGCTTGACTGTGACCTGAATTGGGCAAGGCTCCAAATGTTACAGGGCACTGAATTACGGAATCTTAGGGTCAATGAGCGGCTGGTGTTCCACTGGGGTGACAAAGGTAATTACATAGCTTCCATGAAAGTATACAACAAGTTTTGCAGAAATGACTAAGGTTTATAAACTAAACAAAACAATTATGTCTACAGTGATCACTGATGTGTGATTCAGCATAACTGAGGATGACAAAGCTTCCTAAGGCTCAGCCTGTCTCCATGCTTAGAAATTACTGCATATTCATACTGATTAAGTCTGGTAATACTGTAGAGTGAATCTCACAGATTGAACAACACAAAGCCTGACAAAATGAAGAAATAACATACTGGTAGAGTAACTCACTGATAAATTTGCAGAAACTGCAGAATGTCTGGAATGACCAAGTGAGTTACTAGTGGTAAAAACTTGCGTTTTGCCCCTTTACAGAATTTTAGATTTTCTAAATTCAGTCATTGGTAAACAGACTGCAAACTCCATGACATGAGAGTAGTTAACCCAGTTGCAAGGCCTTATCAAGCACTCAATGGATACAGTAATGTACAAACCTGACCACCTCCGGGAACCAATGATCTGCTTGCACTTATGCAAGACTGCAAAAGCACTATTGTACTTACGACCACATAATGCTTTAACAAAATCACCAGGTCCTGCTGATAATTATGTCCAAGGACTATTTCAAGAGCTGCTTGTATTGCGCATAACCATGTAGCATAGCTATTACTGTGTGTACTAACAGTACCCCATATCACATAGAGTGGTTATAGCTTAATGTCACAGCCATCCACTTGAGCAGTGTTCCATTACAAATGTCTGAAAGATACTTGCTGCTTTCATCTTCAGGTCTTCTACCCTGAAGATGGAGGCAGCAGTTTCCTCCATAACAGTGGTTCCTGTGTACTAGACTATATCACATATGCCAAGTCTCACAGTGGTATGCATGAAGATTCATTTTCTCTAGGGATATGTTTTGTTGAGTGTTGACTAGTACATACCATACCTACTCAAATACAAGAATCTTTTCCCAAACTATTATTTGAAAAATGGAGAAATGTCTTCCAATCTTATCTAAGTTAACAAGGTTCTGTATACATATTTTACTGAAAATTGAAAACTGTGGGTGGAGGGAGTCATCTTTTATTGGAGTAAATTCAGTAGCTACCGATGTTACAGAGGCACTAACTAACTAAACCATTAACTAACTCTATCGAGCTTCCTGGGAAACTAACACATCCTAAGCTAGTCAATAAATTCCCAGCATTTCATGGAACCCAAAGTTTCATTACCGCATTCATAACCGCCCATCACATACCGCTAACCTGAACCAGATCAATCCAGTCCATGCCTCCCAAACTTCTTTAAGACATATTTTAATATTATCCTCTCATCTACACCTGGATTAGCCAAGTGGTCTCCTTCCCTCAACTCGCTCCACCAAATCCCTGTATGCACCTCTCCATTCCCCCACATGTTCTACATGTCCTGCCCATCTCACACTTCTTGATTTAATCACCTGAATAATATTTGGTGAGGAGTACACATTGTAAAGCTCCTCATTATGTAGTCTTCTGCCCCTACCATTACCTTGTCTGTCTCAGGCTCAAATATCTTCCAAAGCACCTTATTCTCGAAAATGCAGAGGAACTACACTCCTCCAAAATGTAAATATTTACCAGTCAACATGATGAAACAATGCACAACACTTGACACTTCAAATCACAGCTCATTTATCATTACTAATAAATAACTGTTTAGCCTGCCACTTCAAGAATGGCAGGTATCATAACTCTCCAAAGAAATTCTTCCCTTTTCCCTGTATTTAACTTTTCTATAGCACATACAAATACCCCTGGTAGTGTGCTGCGTGAAAAATACATCCATCATTATTGACTGCACATACATTATTTGCATGACTTGTATTTGGAGTGCGGGTAGTCTCCTGACATACGGAGTTTGGTATGGACAAGTACTGATCCAGGATTGGCTGTCTGCATGAAATGGGAAAGACTGTGTTATGAAATCTCAGGATGAACAGGGAGAGAGAAAAAAAAAAAAACAGTTTCTGACCAGTCTTACTACCTGGCTGGCATAAAAACCTGAAGCTGATGAAGTAACCAAGATTCAAACTCCTTGTAGTTACCCCTCAGTTTGTAGCACACTTACCATATTTAGCTAACTACAAGACAGTTTTCTTAATTCATGAAGTGAAGAATGTGGGTTCCCCTAATAATCTAGGACAAGGTTTTAAACAGATTTTGAATAGATGTTTTCCTGAAAATTTAAGACCATCAATTATTTTTTAACAAATACAGCAACTGTAAGAGCTTTATGATGGTGGGGAGTGTTAAATATTATAGTCTTTTGGGGTGTTAGGCCATCTAGTCTGACATGCAATAACTAAAGTTTCAAATGAGACTGAAAAAAAAAGTGACAGCATGTTCCTCCAACATGTTAGTACCTTGAAATTATACATCTGTGCAATAGATAAACAGAAATAAAACTTACTGTCAACAACCTGCACAACAAATTTCATTTATCCACATAAATTTGATGGTCAACTAGTTGCTCACAAACCTTATTTATGTTTGTACCTATCTCATACTACATGGTATAACCACCCACATTGTCCATAATATAAAATTATAATAAAACTTGCCAAGCGTTTGCTAGAAGTACCCCAAGACACTGCATTTGGTCCTCTGTTGTCCTGATAGGATACAGTTCACATTCTTCACATGCGTTGTTCTGAAGAAATGCTCACTGCCTAGAAAAAAAAAAACAATATATTACAGGAGGGATCATTATGTCCAAGGATTTTGAAAAATAAAAACACTGCATAAAGTTGCTCTGAACTTTTCAGAATACAAAGACACTTAAAAGAAAACCTCTGGGAAAACTACTGACTGACTTAGAGATCGATTTAGGGGTGAGGCCAACACAACCCAGCGCAAACAACAGCAGACAGTGTGAAGTGACTTTTGCATCATTCTCAGTGTGTGCACATACACAAACACAGGACTGGCACTTGGCACCAACAAAGCAAGCATGTTCCAGGCATGGGACATTTCCAGTAGCAACATTTTAACCATCGGTTGTTTCCTAAAAAATCCAGTAACAATATGAAAAATAAAAACAAACAAAAATCTACCTACTTTATAACCAGAATATTTTGTACTTAAAAATTACTGTGTAGGGTTCAACATTTAATGTTTAGAATTGTGTACTGCCACTCACATCACATGCTTTCATCTAACAGTAAAGGCTACAGGCACATATAAAACAGAAGAGCGAAAAAAAAAAAATGGCTCAACGTGCCATAAGTGGGTGCAAACCGATACGAAGGAGAGGGAGGTCAAAAATGTTTGCCTAGGCAGCAGCACACAACATATGACGGCGTGGCATAAACACACGCAATTTGTTGTACGAGATTAATTCAGGATCGATCTCCTCACTTCTGTTTGCAATGGAACCCCTATACGAATTGCAGTTTCCAAGTGCCGGGTGCATATCATTTCCATACCTGCTTCAACATGAAACAATGCGGCCTGTCAAACACTGTGGCTACGACGCACTGTGATGTCCTAGAATCTCAACGACAGCAACTGATCGGTCAGTCCATGTTTCTTCCAACCCAAACTTCTGTGTGCTGCGTTCACTGTAACAAAAAACTGACTTCAAGTTTCTAAAAGCTCCCGCATCCTGTGTGCGTATGTATGTACTACGTTACCCTTCACTGACATCACGCTTCTCGCCCTAGCTCCTCAATTTATTTCGCCACTTGCTTTCTCATACCAACCCACCTTGCTTTGTTCGTCACTCGAACACAAAATTTAACTCTGTTCTGTGCTCTAAACCATGTAAAAATTACCATGGATCAGACACATAGCCTTTCTCTGCTCTTCATTACACGCCGACACGTGTGCCTATCGATGCAACTCCTGGAAAGTTGGACGCGTAATTTCCCTTCGTCCCGAATAAAGGGAAAATTTCAATGTGTAGAAGAAAATGGCAATGCCGGTAAGCATTGGCTAGATGATCTGTGCATTGGAGCCTGGAGGCCATGTAAACAGAAAATGGGGAAGTTGTACAGCCCCCACGATTTTTAATATTACCGTAAATCATTGTATCCACCAAGAATTAAGGACAGTAAAATTAATTTCGTTTAATGTTCATAACGGTACAAATAATAAACGGTAACTGTAACGAGCGGAAAGTCGATGTGTTAATATTAGGTTAAGATTGGTATTGACGTATTTCGGAACAATTATACACATTTTCGCATTCATGCAAAATGCCAACAACCAGCAGTTTGAGAGTTGCTGTCATATGTTCAAGTAATATGAATAGAAGTATGGAAGCCCATGCTTTTTTAAGGTATTGTCAAGTGGATAACACGACTGAATAGGAGGGCTAGATTCACGGTTTGCGACATTTTTAATAGTTTCTTTTGCAGCAAACAGGGCTTCCATGTCAAATCATACGGCACAGGAGACAAAGTGAAGCTTCCAGGGCCAGCCCCAGACAAACCAAACTGTTATGAATTTGGAATCACATATGACGAAATATATCAAGATCTCCTTGCAAAAGACAAGACTTTGTATCCTTACGGCAAAATTCGAAGTGTTTATGCATACATGCCTGTAATTTTTGTTTGTGTTCGTAAATGAGTACATTATATTGAAATATGAGTAAAATTTGTTTCCTTAACCTTGTAACAGTTACACACAAAATGGCCTGCTACACATGTTAGACAGAAATAAACGAATCAAACCTAGACCAGAACGTTTCCAGGCTGCCAGGGATAAGTTTGATATTCTTGTTACTTGTGAAGAACGAGTATATGATCAAGTTATTGAAGGTACTTGTTAGTTATTTTTGATGTGATGAAAGTCATACATTATTGGAAACTAGAAGTAGTATATTTAATTGTCATAAATGGAAAGTAATTTCACCATATTGGCATATTGTTACCTTGTTCCTTGACAGCTTTGGAAAGCCGGACCCCAACCGATAATTCTTCAGTCCATGTAATCAACATTGATATCCAAGATAACCATGAAGAAGCCACATTAGGGGCATTTTTGATCTGTGAACTCATGACATTGGTAAGTTTTATGTTACCAGTAGGGCCGAACTAATATTCAAAAGAAAAAGGAAATGTGGCAACATACCTTAGGAAAATTTCGAAAATATATTTGCTGCAGACCCTTTCTGCTCACCATTTGAGAGCATGAATTCCATTTGATGTAATACTTCATATTAATATGTGGATTATATGCGAAAAACATAGGTGGTATGTCAAGATGTGCCATTGCGTTACATTCAGAATTGTGAACGTGTAAGTTAAATTTGGACTTGCTTGATGTTAGATTTGCAGTGGGCCTTCGTATTTTGAGTGGTAAGAAAATGCATACAAAAGAATGTATGTATGAATAATGCAGAGTCTATCATGAATATAATCATTTTAATTCGTTCTCGTCATATTTTCAATTCTTTGCGTGATGTACATGACATGAATGCATATTTTGGAGATCATGCTTGTTTAAAAGCCAAAACTGATCAACAGCAGTACATAAAATTTGGTGTTTGAGACCTAGCATGGTAAGGTCTATATTAAAGTGTCAGTCAAATTTAATTTTGATCCACATCAGTCCTATATACATCTTCATAAACTTCTTATTATTATATAATTAATCTTCTCAATAACAGCTAATTATATAGCAAATTGGTACAAATTAGATATTTCATTAAAATGCATACCTTTACTATGCATGTTTCATGAACTGTAAGGAAGAATGATTTCTGAATCTTTGCATTTTATTAGTTCCATTAGTCAGTAATAGATTTTATATGCTGTGAAAGAATATAAAGTGCTGCGTCCTGTGCAGATTGGCAAGGAATCAATTTGAAAATCTCACAGCAGTGACTGAAGATTGCCATCATCTGGGATGGTTGCAGTGTAGTGTAGTGTATACTGGCATTTCATCATAGTTCATGATAGATAAGCATATCCTGGTGGTGACAACAGTACATCCTGCAAGGCAGGAATTTTTATGTGTCTACACTTTCTATTTATGTTTCTTACTATTTTGGGAAGTTTAAATTTTGACAGTATTTTCAAATCCCATGGGGGGAAAACTTTTTCTTTTTGTTGGTGTTAAGAAGTAAAAGTAAAATGCCCAATCTTTGCACATGCCTTCTTATATCACAGATACTTGTAAGTGTTACAAAACTCATGTTATTGACTCTACATGAAATGGCACACTATATTAGTGTCATACCAAATGAAAATGATGCATTGACAATAAACCACAGTTGCATGGCCATAAATTGAATTTAAGATGAGTAGATATAAGATTATTATAGCAGTGTTGACTGCTAGGTAGGTACAGACATTTTGAAAGAGTATATTGCTTTCATCTTTGGGGTCAACCAGAATTTGAACAGTCTTACCCTGAAGAATCACTGTGCTCGTTTGAAATGCTGGTAACTCTTTACCAGTTGATGGGTTGTAACATCCCAGAAGACCTGAATGTTCATGACTGGTAATGGTCTGTTTGATGGCCCACATTTCTTGATTTCAGCTGTCAGAAAGTGATGACCTTGACAATGATATTGATGAGCTGCTTCACGATTTTGAATTGAAATGTGAGCGTCCCATTCTCCACTGTGTGCTGTTCTACTGAAATGCACTGCAGAATCTGAACCAATATACCTGATATGTTTATAGGCAGGTAAAACTGTATAATATTATATGAACAATAAACAACTATAAGGGCATGACGACCCACTGTCAGCAGTTCATTTAACACTGAGATACAGACATACAGCAGAGATTTGAAAGTAGGTTCAAAACTTTAAGAACAACATTAACTTACTGTCAACTAACACAACATCCAAGACATGACAGGACACTCTGTCCAGTTACAATGCATTTCTTAAACAGTTTTCTAAATTGCATTCAGCCTTCTATTATTTTGTCATCAACAGATGCCACCTGCATGTTATTTGTGTCTTGCTTAGACTAATGTACCTTATCTTTATTGATAAACACCAATGATGATCTAAAATTGAAGTATCATATTGGTAGTCACTGAACAACAAGGATTTGCAGCCATTTAAATACAGAAGCAAAGGCAGGCAGGGCCCCGTATACAGAGATCTTCTCTGTAAGGAGGAAGCCGTGGGACAAATCAGATTAAGGAAAACATTACTGTTGTTATTTTTATCATCCGTTTCTTTACTTCTGTCCATCTCCCACTTCCCCCCCCCCCCCCCACCCCCCTTAACTACTTTAAAAAAACAAAAACAAAATAAAAAAAAAAAACAAAAAAAA
>Ga0123352_10002653_pt1 | contig 25197 bp, 17 predicted proteins | sample TergutLab28metaG_FD_89700 | JGI IMG/M metagenome (GOLD analysis project Ga0123352, IMG submission 89700) | Labiotermes labralis P1 segment gut microbial communities from Petit-Saut dam, French Guiana - Lab288 P1 | ecosystem: Host-associated > Arthropoda: Insects > Digestive system > Gut ...
TGCATGTGTGCTGAGGGAACTACTTTTTTGTTATGTGTTCATAAATTAATTATTTTATTTGTTGGTTCTTTGTAGGAGAAACTTCATTGAAAGTGTCTACAAGAAACTGTGTCCAAACAAAGCAGACAGTGTAAGTCTCAGTTATGAATATGGAGGTTATTGAAAGCTGTAATTTTTGTTTGTGAACGAACAAGGTATATTGCATTGCTTTAGTAGTTTCACTGTGTATGCACTCTGTTGGAACATGAAGCAACTCTAACAAGCGTATGGCAGGAACAGTGTCGGAATTCAAATTCTTGTTGAACCACATTCAATTTTTCTCCCCAATATCCTGTCATTTATTTAAGTTGTGAGAGTTTTAAATAGAGCTGGATGCTTGAATTGTGACTGTATTTGCATAAAATATAGGTTGCATTACAAATTTTGCTGCATATTTCTCTTTGAAATATAATACTTTGTTTTGTGTTTTTTTTTTCTCATTATCTTTGCTGTTGTAGCAGAGTCAAAATCAGTCAGCTTGCAAACTAATTAACATTGGTATCTCTGTTTATGATCTCTGGTGTTTTAAGTGTAATTGGTTTACTGGTCTAATAGATGGTGAGTTTATGGAATGCCATTACTTAAACTGTTAATCCTCTCACTACTGTTATGTGTGTCTTCTGAGTTCTAAACAGTTATGCCCCTTTAAGTAAATAATGGAAAATGATCTGTTGTCTTGTGTAATGGATATATCAATACTCCTTTTGCTTTCTCTGTATGTTTACTTGCTCTAGGAAGCCTTATATTAACTAGCTGTAACTACCAGAAATCATTCTTGCTTTTCTTTATAAGTCACTAAAGCAAAGTGTGAATAACAGTAACAGTAGCAGTAGAAGCAGCAGTGAAGGTGACAAGTATGATGAATTTTTGTTGTTTGCAGCAAAATTAACCACATGTAATGAAATGAATGAATGTGCAAAGCAGCATTTCATATGACACTTATTTTCATGTTGTGTAACTTACAATGGTTAGGAAATGTACACATAGTGTTCTAGTTCTGGTGTGTTAAGTCATTTTTTGTTCAGTTATGTTGAAAACCATGAGTCTTAGATGAAGGAAAACATACACTGAACAATAAACATGCCAGTTTCTCTCTCTGTGTCTCTCTCATGTTGAGCAAGTTGTGTTCAACTCAAACTTGACATGTGCACAGGAACATTTGTAGGTCTTCACATAAGTTGTCCATTATTTTGTCCATTTATCCAAAATTTCAGTGGATTGGCAGATTTTAGTTACTGGTATCAGACTGTGTATGAGTTCACTGGCTCTCAAGTTGTTTCGTGAATGCAGATGACAGGTGGAATGGATACAGCAGTTTTAATAGGCACTGCAAAAGGGTGCAAAAGACACTCAAAATTGCAAGCTCCCACTTAAACAATGCATCATTAATTCAGTTCTGTTGTTTAGTCCGTTAATAGCCAGGTTATGGCTGGCATTGTAATGAGTAGGCTATGGATTGGATGATCCAGATCTCAATTCCCACCATGGGCAATAGATTTTTCACTTTCACCTAAACATCCTGATTAGCCCTGGGGACCATTCAGATTTCTATTCAGTGGGTGCTGGGGTTTCTTTCCATGGGGATAAAGTGGCATGAAGTTGACCAGTTGCTTCCACCTAGTGCCAAGGTAAGAATGAGTGCAGCTGTACCTTTGCCTCTCTATATCTTCATGGTAAAGACATGGGCAACTCTACTTTTAATTTTTTTTTTTCCTTTGGTAATTTGTGTCAAGTAGACTTTTCAAAATTTCTATGCTCATTCACTGCACAGACAGTTTCTATGTGAAGGTAATCTAGAATTACCTCTTCAGGTCACCACATATGTAATAAGTATGTAAAACATGCTGCAAGGCTCTTACTGCAGTTTGTGTATATGCTGTGTACATTTAGCCCAGTGTCTTATTAGTTAAACAGTTAGCTACCTCATTTTGGAGATTTCAGTTATGTAACTGCTGCCACAGAGGTTGTATACTTTACTGTTAAGGATCTGAACAAAAAATGGAACATACAAGTACTACAGAGTTTTAGGCCTCAGGAAAAACTAAAGGACAGAGCTATGAGTATACAAAGGAAGACAAGTTCTTGGCATATTGCAGTAATTTTGCATCATCTGCCACGGTTCCTTATTGTGTAGTACAGCTAATCTTCTGCATCTTTACAAAACGGAAGTTATGTTACCTGCATGTAGAACTGGTCAGAGAAGTTAGGCTAAATTGCAGTAGCTCAAAATGTAAGTTCAAAGAGTAGTGTGCTCAAGATACGTGTGATCTTTATTTTCATGCATCACAAATTGTGTACATATCTGAATATTGTGTGACTTTCATAACTAAGCTTCATTGCTTGCGTGGTGATTTTTAATTTGGTGTACAGTACTCTAGCATTATTCCTTGAATTCCTGAGGGGTCATTATTTATTGTTACTTATAAAATGCGTATCCATATGTGTTTTTCATATGCTATTCATGCCCGCATGCGTCCTTTTGCCTTCTTCCCAAACCCAGTTTTTATTTTGTACCATTCTCATTCATAAAAGTGTCAAAACAGCAATAGTGAAACTAATGGTCAACATGTATGGCACCTTTTGGTTCATACAAGAGCCTGCCAGTGGAACCTTCATGAGCCATATAATTCAAGTCTTTCTCCTCATACCACTTTATTGGAATCACTTTTACCATATTCTCCCATCTGTATCTAGATCTCCCAAGTGGTCTGTTCCCTTCAGGTTAGCCAATTGTACTGTTATATATGTGTTACTAAGTCTGCATTGAAAGAATTAAATTAACCATTTACCATCAAATAACAGTTGTTTAATGAACTCTTGTTATGACGCTGACAGCAAAAATTTTGATCCACATTAAGTGTGACATAAAAAATGGAAGACATGACAGTGAGGTAGATTGCTGTAAGTAGAAGAGAGCAGTTCAATTATGTACTGTGTTTGAGAATAGATTGCTACGGAGAATGTTTGGACTTTCTATAGAGACATTAACAAGAGTGTGTCATATGATGCTAATTGATGTGCTGCATAAGTTTTGGTATTAGAGATATGAGGTTCTTGTGGCAGTAGGTGTCAAGATATGACCATCTGTGAAGTGACACTGTGACGTGTGGTAGATGTGTACCATCAGTTTTGAGGAAAGTGCTGCCTTCATCTTCAGGCTAGAAGAGGAGTTGGAGGCAGCAGGTTACTTCAAAGCATTTGTGTCCATCTACTAAACTGAACTAAAATACATGTTAATGAATGAACTGTAATTTATATAAAAAATGGTGTATTAAGGGTTCAAAATCTTGCCCACTAAAAATACAATAGTGGCTACATAAAGTATTTTAGTCATTTTATAATCTTGTTTCTTTATTCATGCAATTTTATACATACACCTGCCAAAACCAACTCCTCATTAGCGTTTGTGTTGGTGTTACTTTCACTGTCCAAAAATTTCTTCCAGAATTGCATCAGAACTGCTACATTATGCTGGTGGTCAATGTAGCTATTTGTGTGATAAATTTCATAACAAGAACAGTACAAGGCCATAGGTAAAGGTAAAATTTACCATAGAATAGACCATGAAGGCCCAGGCTGGAAGTAGAGGTATAGCTCTACCCTTTCTTTAACCTCTATGCTAAATGGGGTGGGTGGTCAATGCCATGCCCTGGCTGTCTTGGTAATCTTAGTAATTAACCAACTTAATGCACAAATTCTTGTTTTATAATAAGTTTATTATATACCTCTACATGTTTCGAGCACTATGTGCTCATCATCAGGAGGTCAAAATTGTACTATACAGCATCTGGTATCATCACCCCTGTAGGTGGCCATCCCATGTACAGGTTGAGAGAGGCCTCTCTCAACCTGTGCACAGGACGGCCACCTACAGGGGTGATGATACCAGATGCTGTATAATACAATTTTGACCCCCTGATTATGAGCACATACTGCTCGAAACACGTAGAGGCATATAATAAACTTACTGTTAAACAAGAATTTGTGCATTAAGTTGGTTAATTACTAAGATTATACTGAGATGCACAGTCAACAAAACATCAAAAAATGCCCTGGCTGTGTTACACTCGTCTAAGATACCCTTTGTACAGGAGGTTGGATGGGTCTTCAGGCCAGTAGGGACAGGTGCAGAGTATCTTGCCCAGCGAAGTTATAATCAATGGACCATTAGGAAGTGAATGCATAATGTAACCAGTACCCATGTTGAATTATCTTGAAAAGTGTAATATTAGTGGGCAAAGATAATTTGTTGGACATAAAATGTGTTTAATTTTCCCCTTCCACCTTCTCAGAATGTGTTATACACCAATGAATATTAGGGAATTTTGCTCTAGATGTGTGCAGAACGTTTGTCTATATAAAGTAGCCATAAATCAACAGTTGTACTTCTCTACTGTATCAAATTGAATGAAAATCCTTTCATTGGTCTTCATGTCATTGCATGTGGATAGGTGAGTGGACAGACAGGCGTTAAAAGTTACTAGGTGCAATTTTGCAAATTCTGAACACAAACATGCCAAGTAATGATTGACTTTCTATGAAAAGTATCATTATATATTGGGCAAATAAATTATCCACGTTTTCGTTGTTCATGTTGTCATTGTATTGACTTTTTTTTTCTGTTTATAAATTGAAACTGAATTAGATTTAGAAGGCATTTACATATAAATTCCAAAGATCTTTAGGGTAAAGAGGCTACTTTCATCCCTGAACAGATCACTGTAGTGGATGGAATCATCAGTAACTGTGTAGCAGTGATGAACTGTTGTGTGTGGTTTTTGCAAATGTGTATAGTAAGCTTCTAAGAATATCATACAAACCAAAACTGCAGCATGGTATGTGTATCAAAAATTACCTAACAATATGTGAACTACCTGCAAGCTTTAAGTTGCACAAAATTCTTCTGCAGAGTAGTAGTGAGCTGAGGAATGATCTAACACACATTTTAATGTTAGATTGAAGAGCATTGTGTAATTTGATTCCTGTATTGTAAACACCTGTCTTGACCAGTGAGGTTAGCATTCCTCACATGAAGGTCATGTTTTTCATATTTATACTGTGTGTTTCTGAATTTGAAGTCTGTCCATGTTGTCTACAGTGAAAGACAGTGATAATAGGTATTCACTGATGAGGGGAGGTATATTACATTATTAAATGGCTGTTAATAGGAGTCTCTGTTCTTTACACCTGCCATTAATGTAATATTTTTTTTGTAAGTACTTTTTTACTGTGTAGAATTTCCCAGATGGTTAGCTGCATAAAATGTATTGGAATGCAAAGTAAACTAATTTTAAAGTGTCCATTATTGTGAGTGGTGTGACTTGCCTCATGGCAAAGCATGCTGAACTAAGTTCTAGGATAATGTATCCCATATGTTCTCGACCATTTTAATCTTCAGCATACAGCATTTTAAGTCCCAGGTTTACTCTGCACCTGGAACACTGTTCAATTGAAATGCCCAGTGCAGGACACTTTCTTCTTCCAGATGGAAGAGATGTGCATTTAATGGGACAACATTGTCCCATTTGTCCAGTAAAGGTTAAGATATTATTGATTTTCAGGCCAAGGAATTTAATTGTTACTACTGTTTGATTGTTTTATTGCCATAATCTATATTTGAAGTACTATATATTTTATTGTCAGTGGCAAAGTGTAGAAGTTTCTTTCCTCAGAATTTAACATAAATTTATTTGCTGTCAACCATTTGTTCATCTCAGCAACAGGCATCAGTAATGTAATTTTGAAAGTGGACATTTTAAGGTATTGTATAATGATACTGTATCACCACCAACAAGTGTGGTTTTGGACTATGAATTCACAGTTGGAAGTATATCATGTATTTGTGTGAGAAAAGATATCCAACACACACTTGTCTGCCCATCTTACCAATTAACAGACAGTGCCTGAATCTTCAAACATAACATTAGAGTCACTGATCTCACTTGCAACTATGCCAATACAGACAGGGAGAAACAGACTTCTCAGGTACACTGTAGCTAATAGTCTATTTATAATTTTTGTAATAGTTTCTTGAAAAGTAAAATGTGTTGTTTACTATTTTTATTCTAATGGTAAAGGATGGAAGTGTTGTTGAATTTTCAGCATGAGCTTTGGTGTACTTGAAAAGTCTCTCTGTATGTGTGTAACACCTGGAAAACTTGTGAAGTCAGGTTAAAAACTAACACATATGATGGACATATGCACATGAAGACTTACATTCATTTATGTGCATATCTTGAAGGTAATTCCCAGAATATTTATTGGAGTAAGGAATGTTTTCAACAATTGTGGAAAAAAATAAACACATTTTTATGCAACACACTTTTCCATAAGAGCTGTTAAGATAATTAAACAAAAAAAATTTATGTTGTGAGTATGCTTCCTAAACAGGTCAGGGGTACCTCTCATTCACACCCTTAGAAAGTGGAGGAGACTTTCCCTCAACGATAAGTTCCCTGTAGCCATTTGTAGGGCCCCAACATATCATGTTGTTACTTAAGTACTGCTTTTAACTGCACCTGAACTGCAGCCACAATTACCAGCCTAGTGGACACCTAAAGGTGTCAGTGAAACTCCAGCTACTCCTTTTTATGTGTATCATTCATCTCAATGTTAACCAGTTATTGCCTTTTTAGGGCTAACACTACTCTTTTCATTTATTTTATTAGACATTGTTACTTTTATTTATATTATTAATTGTGATATTTATATGGTTCGTGTATTGTATTTTGATTTGAACCTTGGCGTCCCAGGTCATTCCATCAGACCTCATGTCATATATATTATTAGAATCCTGTTATGGCTCCTTTCAGGAAGACATCACTTTCATTACATTGTTAGAACTGATTGTGTTTCTTGCTGCTATTTGTTTATTATTATTTTTTTCAAATATTTTTGTTTTTTAGTGTAATTTTCTTCTTATGTTCTTTATGTAATTCAAATTTAAACTTATTTCACCTTCCCAGCTCATATATCAAGGCCCCATTCTGTGCATATCTCTACCACCTCTGTTGGCTCACCACCCACATTGTCTTTTGCTACCCTCAGAACCAGTAATGTGTGATACACCATGAAGATAAAAGGCACTGTTGTCCTTTAAACATTGAGAACTGTTTATCCAGTAACACAGCATACCATTGCAGATGACTTTAATCCTCAAGAGCAATACTATGAGAACCTCAAATCTCGCAAAAAAAAAAAAGTCTATTGGTACTACATTGAAATAAGATTGATTTAATTCATTTAATGTCATGCTGTATACATTGTGACTGTGAAGCGTGTTAATCCTTTGGTGCTGAAGGACAACTGTAATCAAAACACAGTGTATTGCTAAGGAAGCTGAGCAGTGACTGTAGTCATGGACCAGTAACATGCAAAGTGGTGGGTGGGCAATTTATATTGTGGCCGGTTGCAGAGTACAGTGGGCTAAGGGGTTGCACAATTTGGGTGTATGTAGATACATAATTTTCTTTCAATATGCAGAAGAACAAACACTGTAGTCCTATACTAATACTTAGTGTTTTCTTAAATCACGCCTTGTAACATAGTAAACAAACAAAAGAGTATATATGCCAGAATTGTGCTATGCATACATTTTTAATGGTATATTACCCAGGAAACAATATTAATGTATGGTAATAATTTTTGTAATGTTCCATAAAAACATACGGTTTCCAGATCATTCAATGCTCCCTGTGCCAGAGATAGGGAACTGTTTGTTGAATACCTGTACACCTTCACTGAGAAACCAAGTGTATGATGACCAACTAGTGAGGCAAGAAACAGTGTAATAATGTTGTCCAAAAGTGGGTTTCATTGTGGAGTTTTGTAAAAAGTAAATGATTTAATTATTTCAGTGCAGTTCATTTTAAGAGAAACCCCAGCGAATTTTGACCACTTTTGATAAATTCTTGTTTTTGGTAAAATTTAGTGACATAATAAATAGTCTAAGCAGTTTCATTGTTATAGTAGCTTATTTGTGCTTTGACTAGTTAAGAATATGTTGGTAAGCATTTGTCAGCATTGTTTTTTTGTTTTACTGATGTAGAATGTGAGTGTGTCTATCATGGGTGTTGGAAGATGAGATGGTATTGATTCAGGCTGTCTCTACTGGTATAAATCTGTCAAATAATCACCACTTAGAAATTGCAATGCCTTTAGGAAAGCAACTGAAAATCATCATAAGTGTACTTTGCACAGTTGTTAATTGATAATTCTGTGACAAGTGTTGCACAATTTTTAAAGCATATATGTGTGTTTATTTTATTTATATTAGAATTGGTGTTTCTGTCAGGCATGGAAATGGCTTTCCAGAACTAGTTAGGTGCACCAGTTCAGAATCAGGTAGACAGTCAAAAACCCAGGGAAATGTCAAATGCATATTGTAAAAGAAATTACTCCTGGGCAGATTCAAGAATTTGTTCCTGTATGTATTGTTCTTAAGAATGACTGTGTATGATGTCTTGACACATTGGAAATAAGTTCACCCTAGAACAGGCCATGAAGAACCTTGGCGCTAGATGGGGATGGGTGGTCAATCCCACGTGCGGGCTGCTTTACCTGTGGGAAAGAGACCTGGTACCCATTGTACAGGAGGCTGGGTGGGCCCCAGGGCAGGTCCTCACAGGTATGGAAAATCTCACCCCTACTGGGATTCAATCCCCAGACCAGCCACCCCATAGCGAGTTGCTATACCGAATACACTATCCCAGCCCACCCAAAGTGGCAACAGCTTCATTAAAGAAAGTGCTCCAGAACCAAGTAGAAGGCATCTACCCACATTAGTGCCCATTTCCAGCCCTGGTTTTGTTTCTTAAATGGTGATGGACATGTTTAAAAATGATTCTGAGTCTGCAGTGATTATGAAGTGTTATTTGTACAGTTGCACAATTTGTGCATTACTTACTTGCTGACTGCATGGAGCAGAGTCCTCCTTGAGAAGCTAACCAGTTCTCAGCTAGTCAAGAAATTCCCCGCATTTTATGGCACACAAAGGTTCATTCATGTGTTTACCAGTGTCTGCCACCTGTCCCTATCCTGAGCCAGATCATTCCAGTCCATGCCCTCTCATCCCACTTCGTAAAGATCCATCTTAATATCCTTCCATCTATGCCTGGGTCTTCCAAGTGGTTTCTTTCCCTCAAGTTTCCCCTCCCAAACCCTATATGCACCTCACCTCACGCCTATACATACTACATGCCCTGCCCATCTCATTCTTCTGTACTTGATCACTCATAATATTTGGAGAGGATTACAGATTATTAAGATCCTCATTATGTAGTTTTCTCCACTCCCCTGTTACCTCATCCCTCTTAGATCCAAATATTCTCCTCAGCACCCTATTGGATAGCAAATTCAAAGGCAAAAATTCTGCACCGAATGATAACCAGCATTCTCTGACTTCAGTTTGCTCCTAATTTCTTCCTGAATAGAATTTTGATGCGTTAATGTGGTTCCTGTATATTTGAATTGTTCCACCTTTTGAAAGGAACTATTAATCAGTCTTTATATTGTGACTTCATCCTGCATTCTGATCTTGAGGCATGACCATGTACTTAGTTTTGTCAGCATTTACTTCTAGCCCAGTCTACTTACTAGCAACTACTATAGTGTCTGTGTTTTTCTTTATAGTATGTATGCTTCCACCCAGTATATTAACATCACCACCATAAACTAGCAGCTGATGTGTACCGTTTAATTTCAATCCATCCTTGTTTAGCTGAACTGTCCTAATGGCATACTCATAAGTAAAGTTTAAATGCATTGGCGACAAAGGATCTCCTTGTTTCAAACCATTATTGAAGGAAACAGTCAAACAAATGTTTGCTTGCCTGGATTCTACTATAGGTTTTATGCAGACACATTTTTATTAGCCTTACCAGTTCCATGGGGATACCATACTCAATGAGACCTCCTTCCTAACTCAGTCATAAGCTTTCTTGAAGTCTATTAAAAGCTGATGCACTGCTGCATTGTATTCCCATTTTCCTCAAGTATTTGATGAATGCAGAATATATAATTAGTAGCTGACCTGTTGCATTGAAATCCACACTGATGATCCCCAATTACTTCCTCTGCATATGGAGTTAACCTTGACAGCAGGATGTTTTGTAAAATTTTGTACATTATTGACAAAAGTGATATGCCTCTATAATTACTACAATCTGTTTTATCACCCCCCTTTTAAACAGGTACAGTGATCAACTCCATCCATTCCTCAGGCAATTCCTCCTTATTATAAACAGAATTCATAAGTTTATGGATCTCAGAGCAAATTGTTCTACTCCCTGCTTTAATTAGTTGTGCTGGGATTTGATCAATACCTGGTGATTTGTGTTTAGCTTTCCAGTAGCCATCTCAACCTCAGAGGCACTTGGCTCAGGCACTGATGGTTCTGCTGTATGTATTTCTGTCTGCCTAATATCATTAGCTGAGAGAATTGGTTCCTCCACCTAGGCAAAATACTGTGGGAGTCTGTACCCAAATCACCCTTCTTAAATAAATTGATCCCCCCTGTAAAAGTCTCTGATGTTTTTGATCTTGCTGTTAGTTTCAAGTTCATAAATTTTAACTTTCAGATATTCCTTCTTTTTGTTCCTGAAATGTCTCCTGGCTTCGCATCTTACCTTGTTTAGAATATCTATATTACTTGGTATAAAACGTGATCAATCTGCTTGTGGATCTTCCCATCAGGAGAGGTCCAGCTGTATTTATGAATGTTTTGGTGCAGGAACATTGTGCTTTCAACAACTAGATTTTTAAATATGGCAAGGTGCATTATTTTAACACTATTATCATTACTATCATGATGTAGATTGTCATTCCCAATTGTCGGTATGACAATATCCTCTCTCCCCAATTTTGCATTAAAATCCCCTAACAGAATTTTTGTGTGGTACTTAGGAAAATGATCAAAAACCTGTTTGAATTCCTCATAATAACTGTCTTTTGAATTGTCAGTTTTCTCCTCACTTGGTTCTTGCACATTCAGAACAATGATTTTACACCAGTGACCTCACAGAACTATATATGACATCCTACCATGAGCAAACTCTACTCTCTTAACTGCTAATACTATTCTGTGGTGTACAAAAAAACCTATTCCAAATTGATGATTTGTTTCCTTTTCCATAGCAAAAAATATAGTCCCCTGCTCTTACAGTATGTGCTTTGCCCCACCTTACTTCCTGTACACCCACAAAATCTAAGTTATACCATGAAAGTTGATGAAATGTCACACTGGGTTAAGCAATGGGCTGTTTTAGTGTGCAGAAGCATTTATGTTACAGGAATATTCAGTTATATGTTCCAAAGAATTTTGTTGAATTTTCCATACTTCTTAAACATTGTGCATATAACATTCAGCTTCTCACTAACAGCTGAACACATGGTAGCTGCTGCAATAGGTGCCATTCTGTTTATTTGCATATCAAGGAAACAGTTTTCCCCCTCCCCTTTTGTGGACTTGGGGAGGGGGGAAGGTGTACAGAATGTGTTAGAAACACAACATGTTAAGCCATGATAATGTCACTGTATTTATTCTGCAGATATGACAGAATTTCCAAAATATCCTTCTGTGCTTTGTATCATGTATACAAGCTGAACATGTTATGTTGATGTTGCAATGTGAAGAAGCATAGTCACTTAGGACAGGTACTTTGGAATTCCACCAATATTTTATTTAGATTATGTTTACATCAGCATACAAATTTTGTGTTGTGTACCAGTGAAAGTAATTGAAATCACTCCAGAATTTTGCCTGGTAGTATTGGCTACTGTAATTTGTGTTACTGTCATTCTCTTGTTTCCCCTCCATATTTATTAAAATGGTTGATTATTGTTACCAATTACATCTGTTGCAAGAAAATGTGCTGAAGAAACTGTAACTATAAAGTTACCAAAAATACAGTTGTATTGTTAACCGATGTGTTTGTTATTGAAAAAAAAAATGATTCCAGTTGCTTTCATTGTTATTTTCATTACTATTCAAGGAAAGTGTAAAATGTCTTCTACAAATTTTGCTTCCAGTCACATCACTTTCTAGTTTCTGTTGTACAGCTTTGACAAAGGTGTGTCTATATCTTGTCAGTATAATTTGCGATATACAACTTCAGTGTGAAGCAGTACATAAATGTGACATTCCTGCCATTTTCCAAGTGAATTTTATAGAATCATACTGCCACATAGAAAAGTGTTCAGTGCTTTCTGTCATCATGCATGTGGTTAAGTAACCACTGTTGTCGTCTCTTGTGGGGATATTGCCAGTTGTTTAATAATCAAAGAAATAATGTGGCTGATAGGACAGGGTTTCTCAGTTTTTGTAATGCTGAAGAACCCTGATTGAGTTCAAGCTTTAGTCCAACCTGAAAATGATTCATGAATTAATATTCAATGCTGCATATGGTGGCAGAAATTACAAAAGTTTGTGAAGACTTTTATACAGTGTATGTAACTGAAAATGGAACTCCTTTCTTTATGTAGAAGGTTCAAAGTACAGGGGTTGCCTTGATTTGATACAATTTATACTTTATATAGATTCATGTGGTACTGTTTTTACTGTATTCCCTTTTCAGTACATTGTACATAACATGGTATGTATATACTCCCTAAAAACCCAAAAAGACCCCAAGATACACAAGTTTCTGTCACTATCTTAACTGTTTGCTTTCATAAATTTATCCTGTATTAAGTCTTTCTTGATCCACATTTGCTTTTTGAACTCTCGTAATCAGTGCTGGGGTGGTACTGGTTGATGGAGTAGTGAAATGTAATGGGCCTGTCTAAATATCCAGTTTATAGACATTTCCAGATCATCCATTGCCAGATAAATTTTCTTTTACATCATATGACTATTTAACTGGTGAGATTTTTCCCCCTTAATACTATGACATAGCAGTGAGAATGTCTTCTCTTATTACAGAAAGCTACAGTCCAAAGAGTCTTCTTATAAAGATATTTTAAGGGGTGTAAGGAATTCATTTCAAATTGGTTAGTACTATAGAATTGGTAGTTGTATGAGTTGTTGCCAGTGTTTGAATGAATTTGAGTGAAGCACTTTACTGGTGCCAGTTGTGTGGTTCTGAAATTACACCCATTTTCAGAATATGTATCATATCCTGAATAGTTTTATTATGTGTCATATAACAGTTTTGTCTTTAAATATTAATACAGTTCAGTTACATATCCACAGTGGAGTGTCTTAACTGTGTGTGTGTGTGTGTGTGTGTGTGTGTTTGTGTTTGTACAATGCACGCTCATATTCCATTTGTCATCACATGCACTGGATCACACCTGTAACATAGTGTAGCAGAAAGGCCAGGAAATCCAATACCAGAGCAACTAATACAGAAATAAAACTGCCTTATGCAAGGTCTTTTGCCTCATGTGTGACCAGAACCTGATTTATGCAAAAGTATTATTTTAATTTTGTAACTATTTGAGCCACTGTGCTGTTAGCCAGAAGGTCATGGTTTCAATTCCCGATGGCACAATTGGAATTTTTCATTGATATAATCCTTTCAGCTGCACTATGACCCTGGGGTTTACTCAGCCTGTAACAGGAATACCAGGAATATTTCCTGAGGGGTAAAGAAGGCCAGTGCATAAGGCTGACAACCTTACCACCTTCATGTGCCAGTTGTCTTGAATTCTGGGAGCCTCAACCTCCTGGAACCCTAAGGGCCTGCACAGGGATTGCTTTATGTTTTCCTTTTAACTGTCTTGAGTAGTAAAGTGGCAACTTGTTTTTCTAATGGCCATTATACGTTTGCTGTGATAGTAGTAGGGTTCAAACTGCTACGTTTACAGCATCTGTGACTATGTGATTATCACTGAAGGCCATGGACTCTCCATCTTTGTTGTGTATTTTTCTGTTGTTTGATATTTGATATTTCTGACTCTAAAGTCCCATGTTGCAGGTGTGTTAATGGGTTAATTGGAAAGAGTTGTATGATATAACAGACTTCATGGTTCTCAGAATTGCTCAGTCATTTGTATCACACTATCCATTACAAACAAAATTCAGTTCATAAGTAAGCAGTTTATAAAGAAATAATAGGTTATATTTATGATTCAGGACTATGCTATTGTCATAGTTATTCATAGAAAAATAAGTGACAATAAATAGTGATGCTGATATGTTTCTCGTTTGAGCATTCCTTTATTTGCATTAATTATGTAAGAATTTACCGTGCTGTTCATATTTTGTGTGGTTTTACTTCATTCCTTTGTGTAGGTGTAGTACTGTAGAATAATTCTGCACCAAAGGGAAATAATATGATTCGTAACAAAGACAGAAAGGTTATAAAATGTGGTGACCTATGTGTAAGTGTAGGCTTGAAATGGTTTTGTAATGTTAGTACTAAAGAAATTCTCCATGGAACATGAGAATCGGCCAGAACTTTAAACATTTTGGAAGCTGCGTATGCATTTACGTTTCTAGTTGTCATGCAAGACAAAAGTTTTCCCCTACATCAGATGTGAAAGCCATACATTACAAGTTACCTATGAAATCTTTGTAAAGATGTGATGTGTAGACATGAAATTCTTTATTAGGAAGTAAATGTTATCTTATATTTTCAGGAATCTTCATAGAGTGCCAGTTTATTGTGGTGCAAGGGAGGACTTGATGATGCAATGTCAGGACAAATGTTGCTGGATGAGTAGAATGGCAGTCATCTGGCATCCATGAATTAAATGTTGGGTTTTGACCCATGTTATTTTTCAGTGATGGGGATTTTTGTGTTTGTAAGGTTTTACAATACGTATATTTTGTCATTACCTTAATAGAAGAAGCTGTTAATGGCCTCTGCACAAAACGTGTTGGCAGCTGGTGATCAGTTTTTCTATTACAGGCCTTGACTTGAATGTTCGTAGCGTTTTTCTTTGTTTCTCTTCACGTAGTAAATAACTTGAAATTAAACTTATCAAAGGAAGAAAAGTAAAAAGTGTACAATGTGAGGCACTTTTAAACCTTTTTTGAAATGTAAACTTTTAAACCTATCTGTACACAGAATGTCAGATGTCTGATATCATGCTCTATTTACATTGATAGTACATGACACATTGGTAAATTAGATTGCTCCAAGTGCATATTGCATTTTGTGATGGCAAAAATTTTCTTTGTCAAGGTTAAAAGTGCCTACATACTAATGTGATGGCATGTACTTTCTAGATCTGGTGTTCGTAAATCTGAGCATTTCGTAAGCTGTGTGTGTGTGGAATTTGTCCTACTTTCCCAGAGAAGATTAAAACAATTCATGCATTTTTAGACTGTTCATGTAGGAAAGAACTGGTAAGTATAGGCTTTACAGTGATGTTACCATTGTGCTTATCACTCAGATATTTTTAATACTTTAATACTCTTACTGATACAAAACATGTTTTGCTGTATATTAGTTTTTTATCTATGTGAAGTGTGTATTCTGCAACAGTTTAGTAATGTTTATTTAATACAACCCTCTAATCCAGCTTAAAAAATACCAAAATTCTCTGTTAATTAACCACTTGATAATAAAAATTACAGTGTGGAAAATGTGATTTAAATTAAAGGACCTTAAGATTCAGTCATTCAAGAGCAAAAAATTATCTGCACTCTTATTCAGAATAAGCTTCCTTTGGCAAGTGCAATTTCAGTGAAACTGTACGTAAGGGACTCCACAACAGTTTAGTAATGTTTAAGTAATACAACCCTCTAATCCAGCTTAAAAAATACCAAAATTCTCTGTTAATTAACCACTTGATAATAAAAATTACAGTGTGGAAAGTGTGATTTAAATTTAAGGACCTTAAGATTCAGTCATTCAAGAGCAAAATATTATCTGCACTTTTATTCAGAGTAAGCTTCCTTTGGCAAGTGCAATTTCAGTAAAACTGTACGTAAGGGACTCCAAGCAATATAAAATTTTAAAGAACATGAGTAAATTTAGAATTAGCATTGTGGTACTGAATTTTGTTTACATATTTATTGCATTCTGTAAGTCTTGATATTAAAGGAGTGCTTTTTTATGAACATATTTTTGAAAACTGTTGTTCATAGAATATTAGGAATAGAGGAACTGTGAAAATGGTAAGTTTGCTCTCTGTATGTGCTGTAAGATATTAATAATTTTAAAATATTTGAACATTGAGACATTAAACAATAATTGCAGCATGATGCACTGTATTAGAACAAAAAGTGAATTTTACATGAAGAGTTTTGGTGTGTGTTTCTTGTGTTCCTAGTTTGAAAGTGTCATGGTTTGAGTATGTCTGTGTGAGATTATATATGTATGCACTGTCTGTCGATGCAGTTTGTTAAGTTTCATAAAGGTTGGTATGGTTGTTATGTCATTGGAGGCCACCCTTACCTTCATAATTCTTATTCCCAGCAATCAACAGTACCAGCATATTGTCTGTGTCAACCAGTGACCTGTGAGCAAAACAGGACCTTTCAGTGTAGAGACCTAACATGTGTTATGGTAATAGATTTTATTTTAAAAACTGAAACTTATGTTAAGGTCATTTATGTGTTGAATTAAAGTAATGTTGTGTTCATAGTTCCTGCTTAGGGACTGTATGTTGGCATGCAGACATTGAGTGTAGTGTGGTAATACTGGCAGATTTATGTATGAAGCATTTTTGGCATGTTCACAAGGAAGACTTGTAAAAATTCACTTATTTTCTTTGCTACATCTGTGTATCTAGCCATCCACAGTATAACAGCTGAAAGAATTGTCATGAAATTGGTTAGGGCAGAGTTTTACTAAAATCTGTCAACTGATTCCACTTATGATTAATAGTGAATGGCAGTGGCAGACAATTTTGTTAACACCTAGATGCATGTCTGGTGCAAAATTGAGAATAACTCTATTTATTGACATGAACACTGTTTTCTTTCAAGTTTCCAAGGAACTTGAAACACACATTTTGTCTCAGTTATACATTTTCCAAAATAATTAAACTAAAATAAGTTTATGCTCTGGCATCTCAACTCTGAATAACCGTTGTAGTCACATTTTGTATGGAGGGTCCTTTTTTATGTGTTATGGTGTCTTATACTATTTACAAGGCAGCATGGAAAATGTAGAGGCAATTATGGAGTGAATGTGCCAGAATTGCTGTACTGTGCATACATCTTATGTTGTATGTGTTAAGGATTAGATACTTCATTGACGTGATTGTTTGAAGTTATGTAGGTAGTGGAAATCCATAGGAGCAGAAACATCTCATGGCAGTGGAACACGTAGTTATATGAATTATTACTAAATAAGTTTTGCTGACTCCACGCAGATAGAAGCTTTTGAAGGAAGTTTGAATTGTCTTACTGGATTGTATTGATGTTGTTGCCTTTATTTCCCATCAGTACTGATCAGTAGAATGATCACCTTGTGTGATACCTGTGTTGTGTTCTGAAGCTGAAGGCACTGCTATAACTCTTCAGTACTTGATGTCCTTGGCCATTTACATTACAACAAACCCGTTATATACATCATGGCCCCGCCAACAGTAGGTAAGTTATACATGTGAAAGGAACATTAAGATTGTTGTTCTGGGATGTGATGCCATGTAGTCCAGTAGATGGGTACCAATGTCACAGAAAAATCTCCTGCATCAGTCTTTAAGGCAGAATGTGGAAGCAGGTTCATCCAAAAAATTGGTATTGTTGTGTAGTCAGAATTATGACTTTGACCTTTGTAGTAGTTTTGCAGGGAGAAGTCTGGTAGTTAATGTTTTATGACCAGTAACTTACATACTCCAATTAAAAATACATTGGGCCAAAGTGCAGTTGTGTATCATGCAGGTGAATCAGTTCTGTTATGTGAGGTATAATTTAATTCTTAGCTTGTTATAAACAGAGCACCTAACACATTGCAATGAATGGAAAGTGAAAGACATGTTTTTGACAGGATCTATGTGATCTCTTTACTAGATGGGGGGGGGGGCCCCCCCCCCCCCCAATCCATTCTGTCAAGGTCACAGCTTCTGAGTAATGATCAGTACTTACCTATTACACTGTGTCAAATCCTAGATGAGGTACAGCAGTGTTGTCTATCCATGCTATGTAGATGTATAGAGGAATTAGTGATATAGCTGCACTCAGTCTTAAACATGGCAGCTTTGAGGTCACACACACTGTCCATTTTTTGTGAAGAGTTGTGGTGTGTGATGTGCTTAGGCAGAGGGAGATGTTTACCTTCAACACATCTCAAGCTTTCTTTGACTGTCTGCACCTAAGACAGCACTGCTATGCAGACATCATGATAGCTACCTGCATTACATCTATTCAAAAACATCTAATCTCTGATTGTCACTGTTGCAAGAGCCAAGAAAGATGGTATTCAGTGTACAGTGCTACCTGCTTGTGTTACTGGAGTGTTCAGTGTCAATCCTATTGCTTTGGGCAGTTTAATGAAGAAATATATTTATCTAAAGTTATACCAGTTCCTGTTGCATGATGACCATTGTTGGTTGGTAACAAGTAACATTTAATTATAACCATAAACAACTTGCAAGAATTTTAAAATACATGTATTATGGTATAATAGGGTCCATAACATGAGATTGCTTCATGATGAAATTTCTTTCCAAATGCAAAGGCAGTTATATGTTTTGGTTAGAAATGTAGAGTGTGGTCATTTCAGGACTGCTCAAAAGTCTTTCAGTCACCCAAGCTTTAGAGACAGATGATACCCATATCAACTCATGCCACAAGATTTTGAATGGTAGTGGCCACAACAGAACAGGATCCTATATACATCACAGTTTTCAGTATTGTGTTGCTGAATTATTCAACAGCTTCTGTGACACAAGCTTGTGCATTATGTGTGGACAGTTTTAAGCCCAGGTCTCATGTGCAAGGTGTCTGGGTTATTTTCATGGAGAAAATTAAAGCCTAGCACCAGTTTCTTCCATTGTATTTACAGGGAGTACTCAGCATTTTAATGCATTCTTTTTGTCCAGTAATTTCTCTGTCTCTTAATTTATGTACATTTGTATTAACAGTGATTCTATACTGGTTGTAACTTCCCCAAAATCTTACTGGATTTGTACACTGTTCCCACAAAACTACATCTCACCTGAAGACTTGTTCTGGTGTGTATTTCACACATGACATTTGATGTGGGAAGTGATATGACAGTACTGTAACAAGAGCCTAAATTTGTTGTCAGCTGGCATAAGCTACATAAACTTGATATAGTAGAGCGATATGGAAGAGAAATAGTCAAGTATATAGGCTTCTGGTTTTTTGAGGCTGCTTCCACTCTGAATGTGTATAATCTGAGATGACTTGTTAGTGTATGCTGCCTGAGCAGCCAAATAGGCTTTGGGTATCTGTGAAACATTCTCATTGTATGTGCATTGAAGATCTGTACTGCTGTTAAGAAAGATCCCCATGCTGACTGCATTTCATCACACATACAATACATTCCGTGCACTATAAGTACTCCCAAACTTAATTTATTGTTGGTTTTGGTGACATGCTCTTCTAACAGGAGTTTTTATTTTATTTTTTTTTGTGTCGGTGTATTTAGATCCTACCAAATTAAGAAACATTGAGTTATTTTTGTATGGTAGGCAGAATGTGAATGGACTTTACATTTTGTTAGGTTAGGTCCAAATTTAGGTCATGTAAGTTTTGAATTTTATTAGTTGTTTGATGTTTTGAGTGCAACAAACAAAGTGTGATGTTGTGTTAACTTTAAACACATCTGTTAAATAGGTGTGGTACTTAGTTGCATGCCATGTTGGGATTTCAGGAATTTGACCCAGTGTTCATTGTTTTCCCAATCTTAGATTTGAAACCAGTATTTTACCTAGTACTTCAAAGAACAGAAGTTATGTTACATTGAATGATATTTAAAGGCTTTTCACATTCTTCTCCATACAAGGATGTGTTGACACCAATATTTATTACATGATCATATTGTACATGTCCATCACAGCAAGGATTAACAAAGAGCATATTTGCATAATCATCAGAGCATTCAAGGTACAGGCGATCCTCAACTTTAATACAACCAACCCTTTCTTTCGTTATAAATTTTCACCCCTAATCCATTTATCATATGTGGAATTTGGACTTTCATACAAGCTGATGAACAAACATTTCAAGCTATCACAAAACAAAACTGAGTTCCTAACTGTATTTTGTGTCATCAAAGTTCCACAAAGGCTGATCCCAGTGGCCACGTGGTCTTAGGTGTGGGTCTGCAGCTGCTCGCTTGCTAGGATTTCGGGTTTGAATCCCGCTGGGTGCATGGATGTCGCTTGGCAGTGTTGTGTGTAGTCAGGCAGAGGTTTCTGTAACGGGCTCATCACTCGTCCAGAGGAGTCCTACCGAACGTTATCTGTATGTGATAACAAAGCCTCGACAATCAGGAGGCCTAGGCCCACTAGGGTTGCCGAGGCATACAAAAAAAATACCAGAGGAGGTACATGAGATAATTAGAATTTAAGGCAATTTAAGAAATTGCTTTAGAAATTTTGTTTTATTTATGTTTTGTAACCCAACTGACAACTTTGATGTTGGTGAGGACGGTTGAATTTATGTGTAGGCTGTTTTTGGGTGAGGGTGCGTGTTCTTTTTCGTTGGTTATCCCCGCCTTTTACGCTGGTAACGAAGTCTTGTGGATCCATGCCTGGAAGGTTGACCCATACAGTGGTAGTAACGATACGTACAGCATGTAGCGTGTTGGACTAGTTTGCTTGCGGGGGGACGTGGCACTAATACTGTGAAGACGACGTGTGAATATGTTTTTAAACAACGTTGCTAAGGGTACCAGTGGCTTATGAAGTATGAGTTTCGTTGGCCATCGTGTACATAGCCATCACATTTGTGGAGGACGTTGGCGCGTTACGTTGGTTGAATTGATGAATTAATTCTGAATATCGGCACTAGGTGGCAGTGACTGGTGAACTTCTCGTTGAGGCTACTGAATTATGTGGTATAGATCCCTGGTACCCATCGCTAGGTTGGGCGAGTTTTGAGGAAGATGCAATCATGCCCCAGACGAAAATCAACACCACGGATCGTCCAGTACGTATACTAGGCACACAGCATAAATCAAGGATGATCAGATGCATGAAACATGTTGTATGCACAGTGGCATTAAAAGGAATGCATCTTGAGAGCAATGTAATGATTTTCTTACAACTTTCGGACCACGGACCAGACGTACAGACACGTCACACAATGTCAGTCTCGTCCGTTGTGTCCACGGATTTACGTCCAGTTGCTGCACTGTAAACTGTAATCCATGCCTGTAAACTCGGTGCATTGATGACACGTGCTGCTTGTAATGGTGTTAGGTACGAGTAAACAATTTTTATTACTGGAAATGCTCTTAATTAGTTTATGCGGCTTTGACATGGGAAATTCCTTACTAGTTTCGGTACACGGATTGTTCATTGCACTTAGGGCAATTTATTTTGTATTAAGAAGTACTTCCATAAAGTTTGTTTCTTCCGGGTGTAATTCCAATCATACAGGAATGCTGCCTGAATTGAAGGTGTGTTATTTAACATACTGCTCATAGCTTTCTAAGACAGATCTAGGATTGCGGCTGAACACAGATTTCTTCGGCATACGGTGTTGGGTAGGGCTGTTTATTAACTGAAATGGGCCCATTTTAGAGGGGATAGTTTACTGTTCTTTCGAGGACACATTCAAGGTTTGTAGGGTAGGTGTCATAGTTAAAGAAGAGATCTTCATTACTAACCAATTTGCCATGCTGTGCTTAGGGCTCTGGGTTGAACAGTAGTGATACATATTTTAGGGTATAATGTAGCGTTTAATGGCAGAGGGTCTAGGGAAATGGCTCTGGGTTCCATACCATGGCCTGTAGGCTTAATGTTTGTTAAGGCCCTTGATTGACCAAGGCCTTTTGTTCGAAGTTCCTGTGTGGGTGTCCTAAGCAGGGGAAGAAGTCATAAGGAAGGATACTGTTTTTTACACAGAAATATTAGAAGATTTGAGTGTGCAGCAACACCATTGTGAGAAGTTTTTACAAGTTGGTTGTTAGGGTAGTGGTCAATGTGACCCTGCATCGAGCTGATAATTGCTGATAATGTGTGAAGAAACTGTCATTGTTATGTTTGTATGCCGAGTGAGTCATGATATTCTGAACCCTTGAAATAGCTTATGTAATGTGCTGTAGGCATTGGGTTGAAGTCAGAGGGCTTAGAATTGTGGAAGGAGTGGTGCAGAGAAAGGGAATTATCAGGTTTGAAAAGTGTAGGTGTTCAGAAATTGTGACTGAAAATGTAATAGTGGAAGGCAGTTAAACTGAAGTATATGGGTCTGAGCAGGGCTTCTAAATAGATGGTTGAAGACAAACTTGTAGGTTACCATGGTTTTAGCCCTTGAGAGTGGTAATCAGTGTACCATATAACTGTAGTCATTTGCACATCAGTTCAAGCTTTAGATGTAGCAATGAGCTATCCTACTGAGTCTGAGAGGCCCTGCCACCCCCCACACAAACTTGTGTCAGTACTAGTTTTCACATATTACATAGATTGTATCTTTCTCTGCTTGGATTGTAGCGAAGTCGATAAAGACATTTTAGGTGACCTATGACTGCACATGTATGTGAAAATTGTGTTGTACTGTTCTTTTACCTTTTGTGCAGCTGTTGTAGCATTTGCCTTTGTTGTTGTAGAGAGGGGAATGAAACAGAGTGTATCGAGTCTTGGTGACATACATTATAATATGTAATAATGTGGGGATTTGTTACTGTCTGTTAACAGGTGTGAAGACACATCATTGAGGAGACCAAATGATTCTGCACCTAACAAAGACAGCAGCATTGCTGGACAGTGGAAGCAGCACCTGGGATGTTTCTGTAGTTCTCCTTCCTAGTAAGATCCTTTGGTGTAGCACTGTTTTGAAACAGTAAACATTATTGATGTTTGACATAAGTTACTGCCAGATGTTTTCTGGTCATAAGTAAAATGTCAGTAATCTTTGCTGTTTTGATATGGTGCTAGTCAAGGATCAATGAAATTCTTCTGTGGTAAATATGGATGCAGAGGCTTTCGACGTCAGATTGAGGGCAACCAACAAGTTTCTTCTATTCCAGTGAATGCACGTGAACTGTGATGTGTCACTGTACCAATTGACAGGTCAGTGTTTGTATCTTTCAGTGCTGAATTTAATTTTGCTTCACCATTTTTTGATCTGTATTTAAACATTAGTGCATATAAAGAAAACTAAGAAATTATGAATGGCAATAAAGAAATGTATATGTATTAAAGTTTACAGATGTGTGTCATGTAATTCTTCCTCTGATAACATTCCTGCAGAGGTGTCAGTGGAAGGGAAGCTGTCTGTCAGGGGTTTTGAAGGATGTGAAACTTCAGGGTCACAAGCTGTGCTATGTGGGTCTTAAAACTGTGGACCATCTTCCAGATATGCCGCCTGTATTAAAAGTGTGTTAATTGAGATATTGCTCATGGCTTGCTGAGATAGGTCTGTAATTCAAGTTGAAGACAGGAATCATAGGCATAAGGTGATGGGTAGGGCTGTGAATTAACTGAATTGGACCCTTCTTAGAGGTGTTAGGTTACTCTTCTGACTGCAACACAACCAGTGTGTGTCGGATAGTAGTTATTTTAAAGACAGAAAGGTGGATGGATATATAAGTATTGGGTTTGGGCCCTTCCAGTTCCAAAGGACCTAGTCCTTTAGATGAGTGCTTTGTGCCCTACAATCTGATGCCAGGTCATGGGAGCCCTGTTCTCGGTTTCTTCCACCTTAGATGCAGCTATAGTCCCTCAGCACAGTACTGTACACCTTGGACTGGGGGATTTTTTTTTTTTTTTTAGGTTTCCTTCTCTAGATCTGCCATGTTGTGTTAATCAACAGGGCCACCTCATGTAAGATGTGATTCTTCATCATGCATGGACGGTCTTGAACACAGAGAGGTTATATATTTCCATACCATGCCCCTGGAGAGGGTGGAGGCAGATCCCTGCCCCACTTTTTAGCCCTTTATTAATATTATATTTCATGAACTTATGTGCATAGGAAATAACTCTCTTGCTATGACTCTGTATTTTTCCCTTTGCCCTGTCTGTGTTGTTACTTTGACACACACTGTACACTCTATATCCTTTGTTTAAATCAGTTCTGTAATATGTACAGTAATGAAAATACAAACTTGTATCCAGCATTCTAGTGATTGTTTCTATATAAATATTTGTTAATTTGGAGCAATTCCCGAACAAGTGACCTTTTTTTTTAAATGGTCACCAAGCCCATGCATTTCCATATTGTGACTCTTCTCTGGCACTCTACAACCTTCACTTTTACTCTTACAGTTTAGCACATCATTTTCCTCTTTCTATCCCAGATAGTATGTTGTCAAGGCCATGGGAATTTGTCATTTGATAGTGTATAGTCTTCAGTAAATTATAGTATCCACGTATCAAACACACACGTGCGCGCACCCACATCTGATGCTACATAAGGTTCTATTGTGTTGAAGCCTAAGTTAACTACCTTAACTACAAAAGAAATGTGTCGTGGTGGATGGATGGTAGGATTGTAATTAGGCACATCACCCAAAAAGAAAATGTCTTGATACAAGTTGCAGGGAGACGTAAGATATATCGTAGAGTATTTGTGTAAAACTGATTTGGAGGAAATGATTTTAACAGTATCCAGGAAGTGTGCTCAATGAAAATGTTGTCTTTTATGCTGTGCTGGAGCAGCCCCCAGTTGGTATATATAGATGGGAGACATATCAGATGTACAGGGTGAACATACAGTCTTTCCCTGATTACAAACATGTATTACAAGAAAACTACTGTATGTAGAATACACACTTTTTTTTTTCAAAATGTAACTCAAGTTTTCTTACAACACATTAGTACACTTCAACATGTGCTCCTTTTGTTGCGCGGAGAATGTCTAATTGATAATCAATGTGTTCTCCAACATGTCTTCAGTTATTGCAGCAAAAGTGTCCGTTATTCTTGCCTTCAGATTTGTAATATCTGGAAATGGTGTTGAAAACACTTTGTCCTTAACATACCGCCATAAAAAGAAGTCGGGGGGGGGGGGGGGGGGGGGAACCGGGGGATGTGGGGGCCCGGGGGGTAGCACACTCTCACCCCTACCCCTTTTTTAAAAAGTTGAGTTCACAAACCAAAAATTAAAATAAAAACAAAAAATAAAAA
>Ga0123352_10002654_pt1 | contig 25194 bp, 7 predicted proteins | sample TergutLab28metaG_FD_89700 | JGI IMG/M metagenome (GOLD analysis project Ga0123352, IMG submission 89700) | Labiotermes labralis P1 segment gut microbial communities from Petit-Saut dam, French Guiana - Lab288 P1 | ecosystem: Host-associated > Arthropoda: Insects > Digestive system > Gut ...
ACATACACACACACACACACACATACATACATACATACATACATACATACATACATACATACATACATACATACATACATACATACATACATACATACATACACACATTCATACATACATAATGCATGCATGCATACATACATACATGCGTACATACCTACACGCGCACACATACATACATACACACACACATACATACATACATACATACATGCATACATACATGCGTACAGACATACATACATACAAAGTATTCGTGTAGCCTCTTGTACGATGCACGATTATTTGCACATTTGCCAAGTACGTCGGTCGCAGCTTAAGATGAAGTCACAGGAGTCCAAATAATACTGCACACTTAGGGGACTTAATGACTGGTCGTGTTCAATATAATACTGAGTGTAAAGAAGTCGAGAAGGCTTACATGGGCGGGGCATGGGCGAGTTGAGAAATGCAAACAAAATTTCTGTCGAACAAACCTGAAATGAAGAAATTAGTGTGAACCTGAGCCCTTTTGATCGTCCTCGATACGGTAAAGATAGTAATGGCCAAATTGGTTGAAGAATAGAAATTATAATATATATATATAATTATTAAAAAAATTTATGTTTGTTATTCTGCAAACATTTTTAATATATAAAAATAATGTGCATTTTATGTTCTGTGACATAACCAATGTAATATACACAACAACCCTGTAAAAAGCAGACGGTTTTGAGCAAGCAATATGATGTTCTCCCTGAGTGTAGTGTATATAACACAACGATACATGTATGAGATATTTAATAAAATGTGAATTTAATATATCATGTGCATTTGATTGGAATATTCAAGAAGTTTTCGCTGTAAAAGAATGAACGGAATAGAAAACTTTAAAATAACTGCCCGTTGTGATCTGTAACTAATTCAAGAATTTATAGCCTATTCATAAATTTGAAAGGACCCGGTCACCCAGTGCTCATTTCACCATGACAATATTCGATAAATTACAGCCATTCTGTGACACGCTGAACTAACTTCTTTACCCAATATGACACGTCACAAAATTGAACAATTCCGGACAGATGAACACGAATAACAGAATACAATAAGACATTAAATTCGTAGAATAAATGCAGATGAGTCGAGTTGCTATCGATAAGTTTAGTATAAACACATTTTGGCCACACATAAAAAATGAAATACCGACTTATTCATACTTGCAGCAACCGCCTGTTACTGCCATACGATATACGTAAATGACGTACTGGCAAGCGGGAGCCTAACTTATTTATTTACTTACTTACTTACTTCCCTACTCCATGGTGCAGAGTCCTTCTTGAGAAGCTAACCAGTTTTCAGCTAGTCAAGAAATTCCCCGCATTTTACGGAACCAGAAAGTTCATTGCCTCATTTAATTTTGTCCGCTACTTGTCCCTATCCTGAGCCAGATAAATCCAACCTATGCTCCAACATCCCACTTCCTGAAGTGTTATCTTAATATTATACAACCATCTACACCTGGGACTTCCAAGTGGTCTCTTTCTCTCAGGTTTCCCCATCAAAACCCTGTATACACCTTTCCTCTCCCCCATACGTCCTACATACCCCGCCAATCTCATTCTTCTCGATTTGATCACCCGAGGAGTCATTGCGTACGTCATACCAAGGATCAGTCCAGGTTCTAGGCTCGTGTATTTTTTTCATAACAAGGACAATTTTTATGGTGATAGGTTGTTAGCACCTCGCCCAACCCCCAAGCTGAAAGCCCACACCTTGTCGGCTGTCCGCGGCTACTTATTTAGTGCTTTCGCTGCTACCCTCCATATCTGGAGGCCGTTTCTCCATCCGCAACCTGAGGACGCGCCATGTCGGTGACATGGCCCCACTGATCATGGAAGCGCTCTCGCTAGTCAAGTCACTACAAAACGCAAATTATCCAAACGGAAGCCTTAGAAATAGAGGCAGTGCACCCACGACCGTAACTGGATTCATTATAATCGGTTTGTAGTGACATGCTGAGTCTGGAGTTTACCAATGGCCTCGCAATGTGTCATAGTAATGGAAATCCGCACAACCGGTGCTTTCAGTACGTCAAATTGATTTCATTACTGGCTCACTCTAAATCTGCATGGAGCACGAAGCAATTAATAGTGATTAATTCTATTCACACGAAATCATGTCAGCCAGCCCTCTGACAATTTAAAGGCAACTTATCAACATTGTTTTGCTGCACATTATTTATATATATATATAAATTATTCCTATATGCTTTACTGAAAGAGAATTATACACGTCCGTCCGTCTATCTGTAACCTAGAATTGGAGGCTACGTAGTCAGACGCATCACTCTAAGGAAGATCTGTGGTTCTTAGGGCAGTGTCTGCGAAGACTACAGCCTCCGGAGTGTGAAGCCGTATAGTCTGGTAGCTAGTTACTAATATTTCTTGCGAAACTGCCGTATCTGTTTTCTAACATGAAAATTAGTAAAAGAGATCCTTCGGAACCCTTCATAACTAGCCACCCGGCTACAGGTCATCCCATGTCAGAAGATTATTTAAAATTAGATGTATAACACAACAGTACTTACATGTTAATGTCAAACACACATTACGAAGGGCTACGATCAGTAATATGAGGTTTTCTACAGTAAGTACTCCGTACATTAAATCTTATAATTGTAAAATTCGACGTAGAACATTTGTAACAAAACATGTTAGGAAATTCTAACTGACAGTCGCAGTGACCTGTTACAGCCTAAGTCTCACTTTATGTACCACCATCTTTAACATACAGAAATTCTGTGCTTTGTCCACAATGCATTTATTTGTTTTGCGTTGATCTCAAAACAAACAGCGATTATTTCTCTTTACAGCATTAACTTATAGGTTTTTATAACCGAGACAGAGTTTTTACTGCGCGGTACGAGCTGGGTCTTTAAATCAGACAGCCACAGTTTCGTCCTTAAAAGCTTAATATACATCGTAGCCAAGTGCATTTTTAAGACCATAAATAGATGCACAGACCACAAACAAGTTTAATAAACCTAAAAAAGCATCTGTAAATTTCATCAACTACATTACACAGTACAAATTTCTCAGACTTATTAATACTGTAAGACACGCATTGAGAGTGAGAACTGTATTCATAACACGACATACGAAATTAACACTTTGTCGAGTGCAACTTTGTAAGAAGATTACTTACGCGGTTTCTGGAATCTGATGTAGACATTTACCAGCATTGTCCTGTAACTGTACCGCTGTGGTGTCTTAAAACAGCACATGAACGGCACAAAGAAACCAAGTGTGCTGTAAAACAGACACAAGTAAAGTGAATTTACGATGTCTGAAATGTAAAAATTAAACTTAAAAAGTCAACAGTGGTTTGGAAAGATAAATAGAATTTATAACCATGGACGAGTCCAGCTTTAATAGAAGAATAATAGAATATCACAAAAATAATATGAATGTGTATCACTGGTCTACAGTAAACACCCTCTGGAGAAATTCCAGATAGAACAAAGAGAAAAGGAAATAGTATTCACAGAGAATCGTGTGTGTGTGTGTGTTTTAGGACAAGGCCCTTGGGTATGAACAGAATTTAATTATATTATACGTTCGTTATTCTTTCCTTTTGAAAGCAAAGTATTTCCAAAACAGTGTTCAGTTTTTGTTACAATTCACCCTGGGGTAACTGAAGTGATATGGCTGTAAATTAAAATAAACCCGTTCGTCCACTGATATTTATCGCCACTTCTCATGCACCCGACGGCAAAACACTTGTAGCGAACTGGTGGGTTGCAAAACAAAACGAAATAGTTCTCTACGAAAACACACGGTGACCATGACTTCCGTGGAAATGGGGGTCCAAAATATGCCCTAAAGCTTTCGTAATAAAGAAACGTAATGCTCGTGATTAATATGTATTGCTCAGTGTTAGAGGTAGCAATAATTAAGACATTACGGTAAAAAATGGGGCACGCGGTGGCGCATTTGGTTGGCGCACTGCGCTACAAGCCGGAAGATCGCAGGTTCGATTTCCGATTACGTAATTGGAATTTTTTATTGGTATAATCCTTCCGGCCGCACTATGGCCATGGGGTTGACTCAGCCTCTAACAGAAATGATTATCAGGAATATTTCCTGGGGGGTAAAGCCGGCCGGTGAGTAGGGCTGACAAACTGACTACCTTCTTACAATAAAAGCCAACGCGATGCACTATTTTTCAAATTTATTTTGGTACAGAACTCCACATGTTTCGGACAGATCTACTGTCCATCATCAGAAATCTCATCACTGTATACACAGCAATAGGTAATTGTCATGCTAGTTATGTTGACTGTCTGCTAGCGAGGTCAAGATGAGTTCCATCCTGACCTCGCCAGGAGACAGTCAACATAACTAGCTTGACAAATACCTAACTCATCCTGACCTCGCTAGCAGACAGTCAACATAACTAGCATGACAATTACCTATTGCTGTGTATACAGTGTTGAAACTTCTGATGATGGACAGTAGATCTGTCCGAAACATGTAGAGTTATTTACTCAAATAAATTTGAGAAATAGTGCATCTCGTTGTCATTTATTGTAACAATACATCACGATGCACGGTCCTCTGAATGTCAACCTTACCACATTCATGTGCCGATTGTCTTGAAATCTGGGAGCCTCTACCTCGTCGAACCCTCAGGGACTGTCTAGGCCTGTAATGGGATTTTTTTTTGAGAGAGAGAGGCCATCCCGTTGTGTATTATCAAGTCTGTATAATATATTATGCACCGTCAATAAACAACATACATGAAACAAAATACAATAATTACAATTAGGCGATATTGGCTACATGTTTCGGCTGTGACTGGTACGAGATCCCATTGAGTACTATTTTTACTGTACCTTAATTGTTGTTCTTAGTTGGCCTGAAGATGGCCGGTCACGGCCGAAACATGTAGCCAAATATCACCTAATTGTAATTATTGCATCTTGTTTGATGTATGTTGTGTACTGACGGTGCATAATATATTTTACAGACCAGTAATGGGATTTCTTTATTTTACTTTTACGGTAAAAATTAAAAAGTCGCTTATAATAAGAAATGTGCTTATCTGTAGTTAAGCCAGACGCTCCAGTTAGCCTACTATGCAGGCCTAGGATAACTAGTGTCCAAGAAGGTTCGGTGGAAACGTAGCAGACACAAAACGTACTTAGCAAAGCACGGAGTGTTCAGGCGCATTCGCAAAACAGCGAAGAGTGACTATAAGACTGGTCACTTCTGTCAGTCTGCCTGCCTCTATCCGTCTGTCCGTCCATTCGCATAGCACTGGGCTCCCACTGGACGGATTATGTTTCGAAAAATATGTCGAGGAAGTTCAACTTTCATTAAAAGCCGAAAGAGATAACCGGCACTTTACACGAAGACCAATGTGCACTCATGATATCTCGCTCAATTCTATTTAGAATGTATGACGTTTGGACAAAAGTCGTGGAGAAAATCACAACACACATTTTTTGCTCAATAAATTTTTCCACGAAAATCGTGCAGTTCATGAGATGAGGAAAAATATGGTACAGCCGGACAGGCCACATTTGACAATATGGCGCATGCGCACTGCATGCTGAATAACTAAGGCTACAGACACACACTCAGGAAATGTAATACCTAACTGCTTTTCCACAGTGTGCCGAGATAGCGTAGTCATTACAGTGACTCGCTATGGGCTGGACGGTCCGGGGATCGAATCCCAGTGGGGAGCGACATTTTCCGCAACCGTCCAGACAGGTCCTGGGGCCCACCCAGCCTCCTGTACAATGGGTACCGGGTCTCTTTCCTGGGGGTAAAGCAGCCGGGGCGTGATGTTCACCACCCACCCCTAACTAGAACCGAAGTTAAAGGCAGAGTAGAGCTATACCTCTATTCCCCCTCCGAGCCTTCGTGGCCTGTTCTAGGTTGAAATCTACCTTTTAAATTTAATGCTTTTCCACAGTAACAACGGTAATGCGAACGCTCCTCAGTGTTACATTTTACGTAAATTTCCTGTCCTGTTTAATCTTAAAACATGTGGACTACGTGGTGTGCACATGCATTAAATGACGTTGTTTCCACCACAATTGGAGTAATTTCATGAAATCTAACACGTTTTATAAATTATATTACACCTACCATTAATATCAAAGGTCATTAGGCCCATGCTAAATAGCATATTTGATGTTCGCACTATTGATTTTTTCTTTTTCTTTGTACTGGAATGACACCATGTTGTTAAATTTGTGTGGTTTACATTCCACTGTGTTTCAAAACCAGTAATTCTTTTGTGTCATTCGTTTTTATGTTCAGCGCGTTTCCATGCATATGCGTGTGTATATATATATATTATTGTTTGTAAATCTCGAAACCTACATTCACATACCTCGGTAATATTTCTTTTATCTCATTGAATGCTTTGTACAGTGTTCATAGCAAACAAAGATAAACTGAAACGCTGTTAGAACAGGACTTCATAAATGTTGTCGGTTGAATGTTTTTGATGATAAAGGTCAAGCTGTCCCAGTGCATGTCATGAAGGCATGGAGGGAGCATAGCTACAGCTCCACTCACTCCTCTTCTCGCGCTAGTTGCACGTGGGTGGTAGGCTTCAGGATCCCGCCGCCTTACCCCTCGCACACGTTCAATAAGATTCTTCGCCGTTATTAACAATCATCTTTAAAGCCGGTCGTGTGGACCTCATCCATTGCAAACTACGTGAAGGAAAATTAAGAAAACAGAGTAATCTCTTCTATCTACAGTTCATTAATACTTATATTTTAATCAATTTTAACTGCCAATGTGTACATTTTAATATTATACGTTCACATGGAATAACTGTCGACTTACGTATTTTAATGCTTTACTGTGACAGGAAGGATTCCAGCTCGGTATACATTTCAGTTTATGTCACTGTAATTTTTTCCTGAAAATAGCCGAAATAAGTGGCCGAAACACTTTGCAGTAGACGTAGGCACAGTGTTCAGAGTGTCGCGTTTGCTCGGGTAATAAGAACAGATACTTCTGGCGCTCAAGTTCAATTTCGCACATCAAACCTAGGAAATATCAAACATATTTCCAGACTTTCATGAAGACTCACACTAAATTCTTACCATGTTGCTGGGTAATATCGTGTAGATAGAGGCAGTATTATCTACATTTCAAGAGCTATGTCATTCTTCGTCTTTAATTTAGACATTACCTCTGAAATCCATTAATAGAGTCTACTTACACATGTACAGTCAATCCAAACGGGATCCAAATTGTGGTTTACGTTCTTCAAGAATATGAAGCCGCGTTAATGAGTAACTGGATGCTGAAGTTTCAGTAGAACATACTGTCCTTATCATACATAAAGTGTAGATCATCAGGACCTGTCAACCTCTGATAAAGACAGCATTACATGCCATCCAAATGTTGAAATCCGATTACCGACAGATGCAGTGCTTTGACCTAAAAGACACAATCTTCAGTTACACTGCTGTGAAAACCTCAGAAAATCACAGAATCCACACTGTGGGCCAGATGACAGCTGAAGATAAAACTGTGGGATATTAATCCTAAATAATACATCCGTTTTCCACAAGAAATTTGTAAAATATATAAAAAAAAAACCTCTTCATGCCATGAAGGCGTAAGGTGGAGTGAAGGTATAGCTCCATTTATTATTAACGGGAGGACTAGATGCGGACTAGCTGCTACGTTTGGGCCCCGAGCGCTTGAAACCTACTGAAAGAGCACCCAGTACCTACTGAAAGAGCACCCAGTACCTACTGAAAGAGCATCCAGTACCTACTGAAAGAGCACCCAGTACCTACTGAAAGAGCATCCAGTACCTACTCAGAAGGGACCTGCGTGGGCGGCAGAGCCAGTTTGGACGATCTGGAAAACAGAGCTTCTGGTGGAAATTGAAAAACGACTCCACAGATGTCCAGACCACAGCCTAGTCACCCATAGTGACTGAGCTACCCCGCATCCCGGAATCTTTAGCTCCGAATATGAGATGTGAGGTTTTCATACCAGTCAAGAACTAAACTCTTGTCTTAAATGTTTCAACGTAACCTATGCTGAAGCTAGTGCCACCTGTTCGAAGGAAAGTTAAAGGTACAAACGGCATGATTCTGCGAAATGTTTTTTACCCTCCTTCCAAACCAGACGGTGTCATGACCCACAAGACCACATAGAAAATCGCATTTTCGAAAAAGATGTTAATACGCGTAACTTCAGTTACCTTCCAAAAGCTCTAAATTTGAGGTTTTGAGGACAGTCAAGACATATGATATGATATCAGCAACCAACAAGATGCAGCAAAATTTGTTTTTTATTGATTCTTTTAATCTTGCTCTACATGTTTCGGGCGACAGTTTCGCCCATCTTCAGGAGCACTTTGACTTTATATACAGCTTTTTGGAACAATGTACTGCAAAGATAAAATTATAATCAATAGTACTTTGAACTGTGAGCCTTGAAGTTCTTGAAGAAATTCAAAACTATATGGTCATATTGGCGTCATCACTAAAACATGGATAATGTCAATATGACCATATAGTTTTAACCTTCTTAAAGACCAAAGCTTACATTTTAACTAACACTTTTTATGGTTAAGTCTCACAGGTCGAAGTACTATTAATTATAATTTTATCGTCGCAGTACATTGCTCCAAAAAGCTGTATATACAGTCAAAGTGCTCCTGAAGATGGGAGAAACTGTCGCCCGATACATGTAGAGCAAGATTAAAAGAATCAATAAAACAAATTTTGCTGCATCTTTTTGGTTACTAATATCAGTGTACTAGTGACGTACGGTCACACGAACGCCAAAGTCAAGGCATATATTGTGACTAATCTGTTAGGCTGGTATCAGCGTTTTGGATTAAAACACTCATTTCGTCTTCAGGGCTGAAGAAAACAGTACAGAGTTTACTACTCAATATCACCGGAAACTATGTCCAGAAGTCACCCGGGTCTGACGTCAAACTAATGAAACACGCAGCAAAGTTTCGGAGATTCTTTTCCATTACAGGAAATCGAATTGTCCGAGAGTGCTGCTGACTTTTATTACAATTTATGGGGATTCGGATGCCCCTCGACTCAAGTGAACAGTGTTTGGTGGGGTTAAAAAGGACAATCTTTTCAAAAGAACAAAGACAAGTAAAAAAAAAAGGTTTCACACGAAACACAGATTTATGTAGGACACGCAAACAGGAAGCCCCTTTTTACAACAGACAGTAAAATAATATTTGGTGAGAATTTCCCTACTTGAATTCACTAAAACTTTGAAGGTTCCAGTTCTGATAAATAATATTTCAGAATCCACATGCTCCTTCACCTAAAACAGAGTGATTCTGAATTACCCACCCCAATCTTGTAACTTCATTTCAGGAAATAGTTGCTGTCTATTCTGAGAATCATAGGAAACGCTATTAATTCACTTTGTGGCAATAAAGCAGAACACCGAAATGTTAAATCTGGCGGTAGAAATAATCACTTTGCTTTGAACAGTGCTCGTATTACATACATTTAAACACAGGTATCTCCATATACAAATCTTGCGTAACAAGTATCCTTCTACAGGGTGACCCTTTTATCGCTCACTGAGCGCGGCAGCTGCCACGGGAATACCACGGCGATCGAAGGTTTTCGGCGTGTTAAAGATGCCGTCCTCGGGGTAACTATAAAAGGAACGCACTGCACAAAAGGCTAACGATTGCTATTCTGTCGTTTAAGTTAAAGATTTATTATAATAGTTACGAATAGTAGAAGAGATTGCAGCAATAAACAGCAGTGGAATATATACTTGGCACGGTAAACTATTTCCTTGTACGCCTTGGCAGAAAATACTGATTGCCTGTAGACAGAAGACAGGACTTTTTGTATCTATTATTCAACTTAGTTTAGCATCATGCATCATAGACAACATACAGTTTTCTTTAAAAAATCTTGAAACTTCAGTATTCATATTGGTTGGCAACAGTGATTGTAGATGTGGGGGGGGAGGACTATTACGTTTGGTTTGTTAAGATGAATGATGTATGAACAATAATTTAGAAAGGACTTGGCAGGGAGCTGTGGGGAGCCCAGAGCCCAATTTGTGGCAATACAATGAAACTTGAGATACAATACCGGAATTTTCCTGCACAAACTAGACAAAATCAGGGTAGCCAGCCTCGAGATCAAGATTTAAACACAAGACCTGTCGAATACGAAGTAAGGGTGTTACTAGAAAAAGGCAGTCTTCTGGGACGCAGTCCACTTTTGAGGATATAAATGTTATGTTCCTTCGAAACGTCGGGATAAGCTTTTGCAAAAGTCGCAGCGTCATGTCTCAGAAGGAAGGCATTCTCAGAAAATTTTGTATTGTACGGAATCGAACCTATATTCCCCAGTCATCCAGCCAATGACTCAGACTATACAGGATGTTTCTAAAATAGGCGGTCATATTTTAGATACGTGGTTTAAGGACCAAAGCAACGAGAAGACTTTACACAAACATGTGTACCATGACACCTAAGAAAACTTAACGCTCGATTTCGCCACTACGACAGCCTTAGACATTAAAACACACGTAAACAATCCACGATTCTTACGCCATTACCAGCGGTCCTAGGATGACAGGGCTGCTATTGCCACTTTCAAATTCACACAGTACGCATGCGACCCTATCACAACAGGTGTTCGAATTTTCTGCTTTGTACCCTTAAACATGATACCGCCCAAAAGAGCGCCCTAGAACAGGTTCGTATAAAGTTTCTTTTCTTTTTGTGTTCACAGCAGACGTATCTAAAATATGGTGCCTAATTCAGAAACACCCTGCATGTGGAGACTACTATCAAATGCAATGCATACGGCGAGTATTACATCGGCCCACTGCAGGGCTCGATACAGGGCGACTTCTATCTATCTGTGGACCGTGTATATTTCAGTGTGTAACGTGGAATGAAAGGTTAAATAACCATAAAAACTGTGGTTATTTATTAATTCCATTCGGTTAAAAGACAATCGATTCGGTTAATTAACGCGGTACCTACACGGCTGATCGGAATTGTATGCATATTATTGAAACACAGTGTATCGAACCGGTATTCAACTGCGGATGTTTAGAAGCCTCAGTCTACTTACACGCAGGTACAGGTAGAACTGCCGTGAAGGCATACAGCGAAGCCAAACACATAAGCTCCACACATTATTAGCCTGAGCACTGGTTTCGATGTGCGTGGATAATTTGTCTCCCCGACCCATTTACCGACGGGAAAGAACCCCGGTGTCTATTGACTATGAAGTTAGCTGGGCTTCAGTGCCGGTCTGGGCAGTTTTGGAGAAAAGATAATCTTTACCCGATCCGGGTTTCGAAACCTGGACCTTCAGCTGGTAGACAGTCACTATACCGACCGAGAAAATCCGGGTCTTTTACTGAACTCCGTATAGTCTAAATTAATGCTATCATTTTAAGACAGATTATAAACTACGACAACAAACAGCCATTTGTCCCGTTTCGCTATGAGCATTAGTCGTCGAGCTACATCCACGGAACTTAGCGCGTGCACAAGCTGTTCGTCAAATTAGTCACAAAGTGACAATGAAGGAGCTTGAAGAACGTGTGTGTGTGTGTGTGTGTGTGTGTGTGTGTGTGTGTGTGTGAAATTTTGATGCAAACTTGGTAAAAAGTTTACAGAGACATTTCAATTGCTTAACCAAGCATACGGGGAGGACTGTATGAGCCGAACGCAGTGCTATGAGTGGTTTAAGCGTTTTAAAGAGGGCAGAATGTCTGTCGGTGAAGATCCCTTGCCTGGACGACCTTCCACGTCAACAAACGACGACCATGTCGACAGAGTTCGTGCTGTGATTCGTGGAAATCTTCGTTTAACTGTCCGAGAAGTTGCTGACAAAGTGGGCATCAGCATAGGATCTTACCATCAAATATTTACTGAAAAACTTCAGGTGCGTCGCGTCAGTGCACAATTCGTGCCACGTTTGTTGACTGACGATCAGAAATAGAACCGTGTTGAAATCAGTCAAGAACTGCTTGCCAAAGCAAATGGTAATGAAAGCTTTCTTAAGATCATCATAACAGGAGATGAGACGTGGGTTTATGGGCATGATGTTGAAACCAAGATGCAATCGTCGCAGTGGATGGGGAAAGGGTCTCCTCGGCCGAAAAAAGCAAGGATGAGTCAGTCAAAAATCTAGGTGATACTGGTTGTTTTTTTTTGCGATTGGAAAGGCATTGTCCATCATGAATTTGTACCACGTGGTCAGATGGTAAACAAACATTTGCACAAGGAAGTTTTAGCGCGTTTGAGGGATTGCTGTGGGCAGGAAGAGACCTGAATTGTGGGAAAACCAGACTTGGATGTTGCACCACGACAATGCGCCGGCTCCCGCATCGTTCCTCATTCGCTGTTATCTGGCAAAACATCAGACATCCGTTGTGCCCCATCCACCATATTCTCCGGACTTAGGCACAGCAGGCGTTTTCCTGTTTCCCAAATTTAAAACCACTTTTAAAGGACGTCTTTTCCAAATCATAGAGGAGATTCAGGAAAATGTGATAAGAGAACTGCGCGCCATCACAGAAATTGTGTTCCATGAAGCATTTCAAAAATGGAAGAAACGTTGGGAACGGTGTATCGCCAGTATAAGGGGACCACTTTGAAGGGGACAGTGCTTAAAATTCTGCAAAATGAGCAATAAATTCTTTATAGCAAAAGTTCGGTCTTTTTTTTTTTTGAACACGCCTTGTATGATCTCTAGAAAAAATGACATCGCTATTAACCCTTAATTGGGGGCACGCGGTGGCGCATTTGGTTGAGGCATTGCGCTACAAGTCGGAAGGTCGCGGGTTCGATTTCCGATGGTGTCATTGGAATTTTTCATTGACATAATCCTTCCGACGGCACTATGGTCCTTGGGTTGACTCAGCGCTTAACAGAAATGAATACCAGGAATATTTCCTGGGGAGGAGGGTAAAGGCGGCCGGTGCGTAAGGTTGACAAACTTACCGCCTTCATGTGCCGATTGTCTTGAAGTCTGGGAGCCTCAACCTCCTGGAACCCTCAGAGCCTCTCCAGGCCTGTAGTTGGATTGCTTCACTTTTATCTTCATTAAGCCTTCAATGATATTTGGACTTAAATTCTAACTACTGACCACGAAAACTTTTTTTTTAATTTGTAATATATTTAAAAGCATTCACGGCCTTAGGATTCGGCGATGCTGGCAGAGCGGGCGGAAAAAAATGACGGCAAAACGTATAAAAAATTATCTAGAAAGTTCATCGTGTGACACACAGGCAAAATATCCAGACAATTGACCGTGAGACGTTCCGATGAAATATCAAGATAATTGGCCGTTAGGCGCCTGACAAAGTATCCAGAATAATCACGTGAAACTCTCTAACCACAAATCGAGAAAATTCATGCTGATGTGTCCGATAAAATATCGAGAATATTGGCCTTGTTACATGCGACAAAGTATCGAGATGATTCACCAAGAAACTCCCGAAAAAAATATATCGGCTTAAAAGTCCGTACACTGGCTGAGGGGTACATTCATGGCAGTTGGCAGTATGCAAGTGCTCTTGTGGACTGGAAAGAAAATTTACTTAAAAGCCAAAATTATTTATCACGGACAATTTGAACAGAGGTACCATTTGTTGTTAGGAACAGAGAAACATGTGAATAGCCATGCTGTCTGGGTCAGGAAAATAGAAAACAAAAATGTATAGTGCTTAGGAGTACATTTTATTATTTAAGCTGTTGAATCAAAATAATAGCCACCGGTATAAGTTATACATACGTGCGGCAGTTACTGTGTATTACACAATACACAATATATTATAACTGATGGCAATATATAGAATTGAAAATTTAATTAGTTACGTACTTGACAATTTAAAAATACGCCTTCCACGTCGTGAAAAAAAATTCAATATTGCCTTTATTACTGTTGGGTTCATACCGTGCATATTGAATAATAAATGTTTATTATATACCAGCATATGCACAAATAAGTACTGTAAATTTATATTAAACTACTCCGACATGTTGCGATGTTAATACACCATCTTCAGGGAGTTTACAGTTGTGTTAGCTAAAGTTATGAATTATTAAAATGATAAAATACAATATAGTAGTGTGTTTTTATGATAAAATCTTGGTAAATGTGGCCGCATATGTCAGTGCTAGTTAGGTGCGTGTGTGTGGCGCGGAGTACTATATTGTATTTTATCGTTTAGTAATTCATAACTTTTGCTAACACAACTGTAAACTCCCTGAAGATGGTGTATTAACATCGAAAAATGTCGGAGTAATTTTAACATAAATTTACACTACTTATTTGTGCATATGTTGGTATATAACAAACATTTATAACTCCATACTGATTTGATATACAAGTGGAAACAAAGATACCTAGTAGGTTAGTGAATACGGTATGGACTGGAGGGCCCGTGGTTAAAATCCCAGCAATTGAAAAAAGATTTTCCTGTCCTCTAAAAATGTACTGGAGCGGGTACCGCGGTCTTTCCCGGTGTTGAAGCCGTCGGGGCCTGAACCTAACCACTCATCTTCATCCAGCGTCGAGATTACAAACAAGCACCGCTCTACCTATACCCCCACATTTGTCTTCATGACACAGACAGAAAAACCTTTATCTGTACCTTTTTGGTAACGCAAACATTCGCAGGCTTATACAATTTGCTTTTGGTAGAGGACATTCCGTTGCATTTTAAAATAAAATAATAATAATACAATAATAATAAAATAAAATATATACGCACGTATAGAGTTTATTTTATTATTATTGCACAAGTTACTTTCACGTGTGTCTGGCGCAAGCCGAATTTTGCTCAAGTCTGGGCTGAGTATACGTAACGCCAGCGATAAATGTTTACACAAAGAAGTCCAAAAGCAATAAAAATTCCAGCAAACTGGAGCCTGATTGGCAGAAACAGAACCGCCCCGCCACTTATGTTATCACCCAACAGTATTCTTTCACTTTCTTCTTCTGCATTCGCGCGAGCAAAAATTCGGCGCTGTTGTCACAAAAAATATCGTTATTTCCCCTCTTTTACCTTTTCTTTTTTAAACTGCGTGAGTCTCAAATTTCGTAACTTGAAATCGAATACGTAGAGGTGTGACTGCATACGTCTCCAATGTCGATATGGAATGACGCTCCTATTGACACCCCTAAAACCACAGCAGGCCCTTGGCTGCCTGTTCGTACATTCCCACCAATTGACTGAGCCATTAATTAGACTTAATAACACGCCTCGCTCGTAAACACGTGTGCCGCAGGCTTAAGTGATTAATTGTGGAGGAAAGACCCAAGTTAACTTCCGTCATGAACCTAACGTTTGCCAGCACACTGCACGTTCAATTTCACAACAGAAGCATCGTAATTTGAACAGGTATGCAGCTAATTTGAAGTACAGATATCATAATACGCGAAATTACTAGTTCAGAACATAAACAGAAGATAGCAGCAACAAACATGAAACGTACCTATTGAAATAGTCAGTAATACAGCTTTCAGCTTGGCCAAATAATTATAAATGTTCCACTTTCACTGAAATCCTCATTTCAGACAGTTTCTAACAGCCAATGGAGTATAATAAAGGCTCAATGGAAGGGCTAAATGTGGAAACCGTAGTTAGAGATGGGAAATATTAAAATTCTCTATAAACCTTCATCGGACATGTTAGTAATATAACGTCAAAATTTTGATCATAAAAAAGGGGATAGAAAGAACTTCCGAAACGTCACCAATACAGCCTACATCTACATGGCGTCAGCACCTGATACATTGTCGACGCAAGACCTGCACAGTTGTGAGGATCTGAAAGATTATAAATATTATATTCGATTTCTGTGTGACACAGTGGCACTGACAACCACATCCTCGTATCTCGACAATTCGATGCTCCATATACTCGTAATTATTAGCGAAGATTTTACAAGATCTCTCAAAATACTGCTTTCTTTCAAAACGACGGATTTCAGCCCAAAACGATTCCCGAACAAAGTTTGGTATTCTGTAGATTTGTGGAGCTTCTGATCCGAGGGGCCACTGGTGACACCGGGACTTTCGGGGCCTTAATACATAACCACAGTTGTGATTCATAATCTCATGTTTAACGTTCTCTAAATAATACGTAGAGATGTTTCAGCCGGTACGCATACCGGCAACAGAGAGCGGCGTACCGGTAAACTTAATAAAACTCAAAATAACGCCGGTGAATTTTAAGTCCCTACTTTCCGCCATGTTTATTTTCAGTAGAGTAGGGGCCAACGATTCTTTTTGTAAACTTACCGCTAATTTTATACATCCAATTGATGGAGAAAGAAAGATGATCCTAGTTTAATTTACATTACACCTTTCAGTCACTGTAAACAAGAGATAAGCCTGAAATATTTATACTTTAGCAATAAATTTATTTAACTTATGCCCATTGGCACATTAACGAAATCCAGTGTGACTCAGTAAATAGCTACAAAGTCGGGCCCTCAGCTGCGATCAAATCAATGTGACAGAGGGCACGGCACGGCAAAACACGGCACGTCACGGCACTATCTCGGCGAGCCTTACTTGGTCCTAGTGGTGTGCCAGGAACCCAACGGTACTTCAGGCTTCCGCCGTGGCAAGTAAGGGATTTCTTCGCCCTTCTGCGATGTATCGCAACGTAGATTGTTAGTTACCGAACTTTTGAGACAACCTATCGGTCCCATCTTCAGTGGCCAAGCAGTAAACCGCTTGGCCATTAAAGATGGGACCGATAGCTCGACCTGCAAAATCCCAGACGACTCAGCACCTCTATTTAACTGTCTTCATAATATTTCAAATGTTTAAATATGTGCCAAATTACCATATCACTAACAATAATTTTTGCTTGGTATTATGACTTAATTTCGCTGTCAACCGACAAATTTATCGTTTTGTTACTCCGAACCTAAATTTATTACATTTTATATTTTGTTTGTAGTTCAATTTTACGGTTGGTGGTTTAATCCAAATTCTAAAACGTAAGCGAGTAATTTCCTCTCAGTTCATTTCGGTTTGGTTCATTTGTGTGGTGGGGTGGGGTGGAGAATTTCCGCTTATATTATCCGTGGAAAACTTCTATAGCCATCCATCAAAAGATTCCAAAACTGCAAAGTAGCACCAACATTGAGCAATTTTCAAAGTTTCTGGATTGAAGTACTAGAACACATAGACCGGCGAATTCAGGCATCCGCCGAGGTACAAAAGAAAGCTTCGCTCTTCTGGGATATTACGCAGAGTAGATTGGTAGTTACCGATGTTTCGGAACAAATTATTGTTCCCTTTTCAGAGGTCAAGCAGTCCAAGGAGACGACTGCTTGACCCTTGAACTTGGGACGGAAAGATTGTCCCGAAACGTCGGTAACTACCAATCTACCCTGCTTAACATCCCAGAAGAACGATGATGTATAGAACTCGGTCTCAAGCTGTAAGTATACCATTGGACGTCGGTCTTAAAATGATTGAAGTTATTTCCCAAGCGCACTGTACCGAGATGGAACTGAAGTCAGGATATCTCAGTCGGTCTAGAGAAAAAGTTGTAGGTTAGACGATCAAAAAATTGTATTTAGATTACAGAAGAGAACATAGAACGACATTAACTGTCTGGTGTTCGGAGTGCAGGCTGGCAGTGTTTACTGACAAGTACGAACTTCTCATACCAGTTACTCAACTCTTACGCTTCTACATATAAATACAAATAACGCTATTCTGTTTTTTCATAACATGAAAGAGGAAATTAAAAATTGGTAACAGAGAGGAAAAAGTAAGCTTAAGGGTGTTACGTTGTAAAGACACCGAATTTTAAGAAACTGTACAGAAAGATCAGTAAACAAGCAACGCCGAGGTTAACTGTCAGTTTACCACAGTGGAAAAGTATAAAAGGGTACGAACATAAGCAAGTATGTATGTATAAAATGTGTATGTGTGTGTGTGTGTGTGTGTATACATATATATATATAAAGTTAAAGTGATCCCGTTACAGGCCCGGTGTGGCCCAGAGGGTGGGTAGATGTATAGCTGTACTCTTCCATGACTGCAGCACTAGGTGGTGAGTGTTCAGAAGCACGTCCCGGCCGCACTTTACCCCCGGGTGAGACCCGGTACCAATTTTCAGGAGACTGGGTGGGCCCTAGGGCCGGTCTGGACGGGCGGAAAATCTCGTCCCCATCGGGATTCGATCCCGAACCGTCCAGCCCGTAGTCATTCGCTATACCGACTGAGCTACCCGGCCCATATGTGTGACATATACACATACATACTTGCATATATTCGTGAACTTTCTGTGTAATTGATCTGTGTATCCCTTACACAAAATGTCCACAAATTCCCTTTCCTATGGGCAGAACCGGATTATGGGTTTGACGTCATAGGAGTAAATAGGGGTTCCCACGTTGAGATACACTACAGCGTACATACACGTTGTAAGTTAGGGAATAATTTTTAAAAGACTGCATATTATTATCTGTTGCGCTTACCATGTAATAATTCTTTTTCAATAATGAACAGGGTCTGTGAACATCCTGTATTTTCCGCATGTATAAACTGTATCAAACTTACCAAAAAAAACGGTTCATTGTATGATCTGTATTTCCATCGCAAAAATCACTTATAAAAACATGACAGATCATGTACATAAGGCGCGTTCGCGTAACCACTTCTGCCGTGGACAGAGCAGTAATTATTTTATATTCTGAATGAGTGTGTTTAGCCTAAGTTAGCCAGCATGCAAAGCGCATGCGCCCCATTATATTGTCATCTATGCCATGTCTGTCTCTGTCATATTTTCCCATATTGTCTCATAAAGGGCAAGATTTAAAAAAAAAAGTTGGGTGTTTTCATTTGCTCTACAATTTTGTCTGAAACGTTTCTCACTCTAAGAAGAATTCAGCGAGCTATTATGTAAATGTACACAGATCTTCATGTGAAGTACCCACTATTCTTGCCAGAACATATCGAAACTTCAATTTTCTCGAGAGATTTTCGAAAAAAAAATACTAGAATATCAAATTTAATGAAAATCCTTGAAATGGGAGCCGAGTTGTTCCATGCGGAAGAACAGACAGGCGGAGAAACAGACATGCAGAAGCACACAGTCTCACAGTCGCTTTTCGCAATCTCGCGAACGCGCCTGAAAAGGCAGGTGGTTTAAACACTTTGAAATAAAACCGCACCACCAGAAACCGGTAGGCGTTACGAAGAAAGGAGAGGGTCAATCGATCGGACCACTGATCGATGGTCATGCCGTATGTCCGAATAGGTGAGATTTGAGGTTCGCACGGCGGTAATTGTGAATATTATCGTCTTCTTAAAAATGACGTCAGGTCGTTTGCCAGAAATGGCGCGATGTGTGTATGAACTTCCCGCCCTGAAGATGGAAGCAGAGTGCTCCCTCTGAAACTAGGTAATTTTATGGTACTTTATGATATCACATTTCAGCAGACAGTAATCTTCGTATCCCTGCAATTTAATAATTCTGCCAGAAAAACTGGTGGAACGAGGTCACTTTTAAAACGCATAGAGGCAGAAGCGAGTGGTCAGTTTGATATCCCGGCCTCTTTACCCCCTGGAAAAGGTCCCCCGTACCCTTTTAAAAAAGAAGGCAGGGTGAAAACTCAAGAGCCAGTGCGGTCACTTCGAACAACAGAAACATCTGTGCCTCCAGCCTAGTCACTACACTGAACACGCTATCCCCGTTCCAATAGAGGAAAAGAGAATTTAAAACATATTTTTAAAAAATAAGTTACGACATTTGGTTTTGTGCGAAATTATCTGGAATATAAAGGCAGAACTGTCTTCCGAAATGACGCTATATTTCTGCCAAACTTCAAGGGATCAGATCCCAGAAGCTCGTGGTCTTTAAATACAGTACTTTGAAAGCGGACGTAGATGAGAAGATAAAATTAAAATGGATATTCAAGACGTGGGATGGGGAGTCAGGGACTGGATTGATCTGGCTTAGCACAGGGACAGGTGGCGGGCTCTTGTGAATGCGGTAATGAACATTCAGGTTCTACAAAATACGGGGAAACTTTTGCCCATCAGAGGACCTGTTAGATTCTCTGCAAGGACTCTGTTCCAGGAGTTATTATTAGGTAGGTAGGTAGGCAGGTAGGTAGGTAGGTAGTTAGTCTAGTTAGTTAGTTGCGATGTAAACTGGAGTCATGTGGCTTAGTACAGAGTGCAGTATATTTTCTGTCATGTAGGCCGATGCTTATCCAGTGTGATTGTCTCGGGCTGAGCCGAGAACAACTAAATTCTACGGTGTGACATTCATTATGTCCAACCTCACAGCCCGTCCCATCGACTGAGGGTTGACAACGATCGTACACAAACTGCTGTATTTCCGCTCCATGCCTCTTGGTAACATTGGCCTACCTGTTTGGCTGCAAGGCGCTCTGTATACTAAATGTGGAGCATATGAGATTCGAGACAGTACCAGACTGGACGACGTCACAAATCAGAATATGGCACTCTTCGGTACCGTACTTCATCTACGTACAATGCTAGTGCTTGTTATTCCCTCATTTAATGTAAGTTATAAAGCAATCACAATACGAAGAAAAGATAGCAGCAATAGAAGGAAATTGTACCCCAGCGTTTGTCTTCGCCAGGAAAAGTTCACAGCATACTTCTACAAAGTCACATCACTATTTAGCGCAAATTGTTGGTGCAAGCTGTTACTGAAAATTCTTGTTATTGGAGTTAATATGTGTATATAAAACTGCATGTGTGTGTGTGTGTGTGTGTGTGTGTGTATGCGTGTAAGTATAAGCATACCTCCACCCATTCCTAACCTCGCCGCAAATTAGGTTGGATGGTCTCCAGACTACCCTTTATATTGAGAGGGGCTGGGTGGGCCAAAAGGCCTGTGTAGAGGGATATGGAGAAGAGAAAATCCCTTCCCCCTCTGGGTTGCAACCAAGACCGTCCAGGCGGCAGCGTGTCGCTCCGCCGACTGAGCCCGAGTGGTGTGTTTATATATATATATATATATATATATATATATATATACATACTGTACATACATAGAGATAATTAAAATGTGATTGAACGTGTTACAACCGTTAATTTGATGTAATTTGATTTGCATTTACTCGAAAGAGTTCGACAAGAACGCCGTCCAGAAATGTCAAGAAATGCGCTGTTTTTCCTAACTTTTTATTGTTTACATAATTATTAAAACAAATGCACACCAACAGTAATTAAAAATTGTGATGGTGATAATATTTGAATCCTGTTTGTTACAAACGTAGAGATAAAGGTAAAATTCATCCTAGAACAGACCACGAAGGCCCATAGGGGGACCAGGGGTATAGTTGTACTCTTTCTTAAACCTCGGAGCTAGATGAAAATGGGTGGTCAACGCCACGCCCCGGCCGTTTTACCCCCGCGAAAGACCCGGCACCCTTTGTATAGGAAGCTGGGTCGGCTAGGGGGCCGGTCTGGATGGATGCGGAAAATCTCACCCCCACCAGGATTCGACCTCCGGACCGTAGGGCCCGTAGGGAGTCGCTATTCCGATTAGGCTATCCCGGTCCACCCTGTTCGTTACATTTATCCTATATCAAGATACAGCATATTTGTCCTATTGGAAACGGTCTGAATATTTTGGTACTAATTCTTCACCGAACGTGTATCATGCATCCTGCAGCTAAGGGCGGTGGTGTTATTCGCCGATCCCAAACAGCGCAAGAAGCTTGTCACATGTTAATTTCACTAAAACAACTTTACGATTTACTGTGTCAGCACTGGCCTAGCGATAAGCTTCTAGTGGCCACGAACTGGCCACTGTCACGCCATTGAAAAACGATTCAATCAATCGCCGACAAAATTCAATTAAGCGCAAGTCGGATTATTAGGAATATCACATAATATCAATTGCACTGCATGCAATAACTGGCTACGTTCCAGTCTATTATACAATTCAGGGATTTTTTTTTTTACCCCGCCAATAGCTTTTGTCACTTCCTGTCGGGTCGCTTATCGTACAAACCGTAGCGCCTGATTGGACCACTCACACGTGCGTTCGAATAGCGCCCGGTTGTGACAGAAGATATTCGTGAGGTAAAATAATGACCCTATATAAAATCCTCCCTTCTCCCAGTTTTTAGGCGCGTTCGAGAAATTGCGAAAGTCCACTACCAGTTTCGTCATGTTTGTCGGGCTACAGGGAATAACTCGGCTCCCACTGGACGGATTTTCATAATATCTCATATTTGAGTATTTTTAGAAAATATATCGAGAAAAAGTCAATTTTCATTAAAATCTGGCAAGAATAACGGGGACGTTACATGCAGACGTACGTACATTTACGACGGCATCCTGCTGAATTCTCTTTAAAATGAAAAATGTTTGCGACAAATTTTGTACAGAAACTAAAATCATACATGCTGTGTGTGCTTTTTAATTTAAAAAACACGCCTTTTATTTTCAGCTTCTTTTTCCCCGAATATGGTGCTGTTTATGAGATATTGTGGCAAAGTATGGTAGAGCCGGACAGGCCACAGATGACAAAATAATACAGCGCATGTGATTTTTATGCTAGTAATAAGGCTACAAGCACATATTAAGAATATATAAGTTTACCCTAGAACAGGCCACGAAGGTCCAAGAGTGGGAGTAAATGTATAGCTCTACTCCTTCTTTAACCTCGGCGCTAGATGAGATGGGTAGTCAACGTCACACCCAGCCGCTTTACCCCCGGGAAAGACCCGGTACCCATTGTATAGGAAGCTGGGTGGACCCCAGGGCCGGTCTGGACGACGGGTGCAGAAAATCTCGCCCCCACCGGGATTCGATCCCCGGATCGTCCAGCCTGTAGCGAGTGGCTATACAGACTGAGCTATCCGGGCCCACAAGAATATATATGTATAATACTCATTGTTTTCCTACGGAAACGCGCCTCAATTTTATGTTTGTACGTATATGGCTGTCCTGTTGCTCTTGTACCTGAAGGTTACTAGTGGACCTTAGTGCATAAAGCCATCTGTTGTACTGGGTATTTATTTACAAACCTTTCCATAACCCGCGCCATTACTGTAAATAAAATAAAAGATGGAATATTAAAACTTCTCAAAGCAGTGAATAATGAGACTGTTGTCTTCAAGAATCTGACACCGTAGAGCTAAGTAAATATATAGCCTGTAGACTCTGATGGGGACAAATCAGAAGTCATAAAACAGCGTGCTACCCAATTCTTGCCGTTTATTGCTATAATTCAAGAAAGAAAATAATTTGCAAATGAAGCTGGAGTGTGATCCAGCCATCTAGCACCCTTGACGTGCTGCAGAGACTGAGAGTGTAACACATGCGCTCTCCTACAACAGGTTGCGAAGTTTGAAATACGGTTCTGACTATAAATTTACTTCTAGTGGAGTCAGAATTGCTGACGGTTCACTTAGGTGTTTCCAGCATGCCTAATCTCAAATAATCCTACAACAGCGATTCTGAACCAAGATATGCATTTACAGTAAATGAGCTATCTATTTACCTATGTATTCTGTACACAATTATCGTGTTATGATGAACAACATAAGAATAGAGAATTTCAAGCGAAACAACTACAGTAGTCTAATTATGTAATTACTTTCCACAATTTTAAAGTAAATTTGTCCCTGAGCGCGCCATGGAAATACGTGCAAGATGGGGGTATAACTCCATTCGTTCGAAACCCCATCAATATATGGAGGTGAGTGATCGGCAGCTTTGCTCCCTGGGAGAAACATCCGATATCTGTTCAATAGGGAGGCCGGGATAGCTCAATCGATATAGCGACTCGCTACGGGCTGGAAGATCTGGGGATCGAATACCGGTGGGGGCGAGATTTTCCGTACCCGTCCAGACTGTCCGTGGTTCCAAGTCAGCCTCCGTTACAATGGGTATAGAATCTCTTCCCTCAGGGGTAAAATGGCCAGGTCGTGACTTTCACAGCCCACACCCATCTAGCGGGTGGTTACAGGAGTACAGCTATACCTGTACTCCTTCTCTGAGCCTTAATGGCCTATTCTCTGGTGACCTTTACATTTAACTTTACCTGTTGAATAGAAGGTTGGTTAGACTTCAGAGATGGTATTGACGCTTTGAAGAATAGTTTCTTGCGCCTGTCTACAATCTAAATGCTATCCGTATGTTCATCTAGGGCATATACTGTACCTACGGAGCTATCATGTCTCATATTTCCCTTCGTAATACTTTAATAATAATAATTATTATTATTAACTGCAATTGGTTTGTTACCCGGTAAAGTAAATCAGCAATCACATTTTCCGCCCTGACGCCAAGATCTGCGGTCCAGTTCCACCGCACGCCTACGTCTTCCTGCGTCTGTATTGACTGAAGAAGGTACAGGCCTTGTACCACGTCAATCCCCGTCAAAAAGAGTCCTATCAACCCCACAAAGAGAATGAATTCTATATGCGAGGTGGCAAGAGTGCCTCGTTCAGCGCAAAATCCGAAAAGAAGGTACTTGGACGTGAGTGTCTGAAGAATTGCCCTATCTCTTCAAGCGAACCTGAGAAAGGAACTCGGTTAAACCGCGGCCGATTCTTGCCAAGTCAGCGTTCCATCCAATATTCAACGCTGATACCATGGATGGCCAGCTAGACGAGCGTCGGGTGACGCAATTTACGATAAAACTTCGGCAATAGACATGCATTAGTTTAAAAAATTATTCATTGTACAGTTTCAAATTTCTGTTCATCCACCTACAATAACATAGTTTCAGTTAGTTATCAGTCTCTTTTTTTTTTAGCAAACGTTTTAAAACGCCGTTCACGGTCAGCCTCATGTGCATGTCAACTGCCAGAAAATAACTCTTTATAGACAAAGAGCGCGAGCAGCAAAAGTGACGTCCGCAAGCCGCCTTGTGGCCACCCCCTCCCCTCCCCCCCGTGCATAGTCTTATATACTGATATTTTTAAATACCCCACCCATGTACTAGGAGGGAGAAGGGTTTTGTTTAAAGACACTGTAGCACAACCCTCTTTTGTCCATACTTTTTTTCAAAAGAGTGGAAGTTACTGGTTGGTAGTAATATAATTACTTACTTACTTACTCACTCCATGGTGCAGAGTCCTTCTTGAGAAGCTAACTGGTTTGCAGCTAGTCAAGAAATTCCCCGCATTTTATGGAACCCGAAGGTTCATTACCGCACTCACAAG
>Ga0123352_10002656_pt1 | contig 25188 bp, 13 predicted proteins | sample TergutLab28metaG_FD_89700 | JGI IMG/M metagenome (GOLD analysis project Ga0123352, IMG submission 89700) | Labiotermes labralis P1 segment gut microbial communities from Petit-Saut dam, French Guiana - Lab288 P1 | ecosystem: Host-associated > Arthropoda: Insects > Digestive system > Gut ...
CCAGAGCAATACAACCCATGAAATAACTCAACAAATAAGTCGCAAGCTCCTGAGGATGGATGTATTAACATCCGAAACATGCTGAGCATTAAATAATGAAATAATAAAGCAAGTGACATCAAGGAGGTCTCTCTTTATTTATCTATAAATTTGTTTATCTTGATATTTATATATTGCTTTTTATTTTATTTAAATTGTAATCCATATTTCTGCATATCGTGTTCTCTCACGACAGTTGTTAAATGGACACCGCAATATAAATGATAAGATTTATTGCTCCATTACTAATCAGTCTTTTTGTTTCACTAATCCATCTGAGAGCCGAGATAGTCGACTATTGCCTGGATGACGGAGGAATCGGAATTCGATTAAAAATTGGCACGAGGTTTTCCTCCACAGCGCGCAGACCGCCCTGGGCCTCTTCCATGCGTGTAAGCTGATTTTCTCTGCGGGTATAGAGACCGAGAACTAAAGTTGACCACACCCCCTTTCTCGCATATGATTTCATGGCTTGGTGGCTACTGAGTTAACCTTTGGAAGCCCAGTGGTTAATTTTTTGTACCACCATTTCGAAAATTAAAAATTTTACATATGCCCTAGAGAATGCGTTTATTCTGTTGTTTTGTGTGGAAATCAGAACAAAGAGCAATAAAGTTTCTATACAGTGTTTCCTGCACTTTAATAACAGAATATTTAACTGGAATTCAGGTTAATCTTAAGTCGCTGGCAAACACAATTTCGTTATAATTCTGTCCCCTCCCTCCGCCCCCAAAAACACAAAACTCAGCCCAAATACTCAAATTTTTTTTCCTGCTGCGTATTCCCAACAGTCCATTTGCCATCACCTTACCCTCTTCAATTTCCAAAGTTGTTGCCTTGATAAATACTTACATACATGTGCCAGTAGGACGAGCGGGCATTGCTTGAATACCTTCAGAACAGTGAACTTTTCTGACTCCTACCCCCTTCCCCCTTCCATTATAGCATTTTCAGTGCCTCTCACTGCACCATGCTCCCTAATTTTTTCGTCTTTCAAATCTCTCTTGAAATTCTAGTCTTTAAAGGGTTAGGCCCAGAGATAAATTTCGGTTTTACCTCGTACTGAACTCTTCCCTTTTGGCACTAAACACATTTAATATTCTCTATTCATTATGGGCGTATGTTACTGTCATATTTCAGTCTGTAGTGAAGTCAGTTCCATGCTGCTGTTTATAATTCATTTATTCTGTATCTGTCCAAAGTATGAAGCAGCGCCACGTATGTTTTGACCTTTGGCCTTCCCCCATTCCTACCCTGTGTTCTAAATTTCTAACGTGGGGTCTTTCGTTACTACACACACTGAAATGTCAAACACACTAATCCTTCATGTCGTGTACTGTTTGTTAAGACTTGTCATACAAATTGCGTTGAAAGTAATTGCTCTACGACTCGTAAAAGGAAAAGGTAAAGCAAAGCAATCCCATTACAGGCCTGGACAGACCCTGAGGGTTCCAAGAAGTTGAGGCTCCCAGATTTCAGGACATTTGGCAAATGAAGGTTGTCAGCCCTACTCACCGGCCGCCTTTACCTCCAGGAAATATTTCTGGTACTCATTACCGTAAAGAGGCTGAGGCAACCCCAGAGCCAGAAGGATTATGTCAATGAATAATTCCAATAAGACTATCGGGAATCGAACCCGCGACCTTCCGGCTTGTAGCGCAGTGCCTAAACCAACTGCGCCACCGCGTACCCCTCTAGGATTCGTAACCTAACTTCATGTATGAGATACACTAAATCGAAGAATCATATATTAAAGAAAATATACGTAAATCAGAGGCTGTCTTGATCTTATGACGTACTGTTGCGTTTTGCTCTAGCAGCTACGCGTCTTAACACAGCTTAAACAACGCGGAACATTACAACAGGGACCAGGTGTAGTGAAAGGGATAGCCCCTGGACGGGTAAGGAATAGTGGGTCGATTCCTGGTAGAGACAGGAAATTTTGATCCTGTTCAGCAGTCCAGACTGTCTCTCGGGTCCGCCAAACCTCTTGGTTTGATGGGTACGGGAGGAAAATTGGCCTGGACGTGAAGCTGAACACGTTCCTCAGTATAATGCTGAGATAAAAAAATGTGGAAAACCACCTCCACTCCCTCACTATGCCTTCAGGGACTACGCAAGGACAGTCTTATTTTTAGTACATTAAGACATAATTATTGTCCGAAACAACGAGACCAGTAATATGATCTGATCTGTTTCAGAATTATATTTCAAAAAATTCGGTCTACTTACTTACTTACTCTATGGAGCAGAGTCCTTCTTTAGAAGCTTTCAGCTAGTCAAGAAATACCCCGCATTTTATGTAACCCGAAAGTTCGTTACCGCATTCACAAGTGCCCGCCACCTGTTCCTATCCTGAGCCAGATAGAGCCAGTCCACAGCCTCACATTCCACTTCCTGAAGATCCATCTTAGCATTATCTTCCCATCTACGCCTGGGTCTCCCAGGTGGACTCTTTCTCTCACGTTTCCCCACCAAAACCCCGTATAAACCTCTCTTCTCCCCCATAAGAGCTACATGCCCCGCCCATCCAATTCTTCTTGATTTGATCACCTGAACGAAGTTGGGTGAGAAGTTCAGATCATTAAGCTCCTCATTATGTGTTATGTATTTTGTCGACATAGAGAACTTCAACTCTATTGAACTAACCCGTCAATGACAAATAAATGTTTATTGTTTCCATGACGACATGTTTCGACAGACCTGACCATCTTCAGGTATATACGTGCACAATACTTTGTGATAAAATTTTCCAAATTATTTTATACATATTTCAATGCCTGAGGTTGGTCAGTCTGCCTAAACATGGCGTAACGAATACTAAATTGCGAACTCAGAAAAATTTGTTTGGGATTTACGGGTCGTTTCAGTATAGCTTAAAAGTTGTCACAACAGGACGATGTGAATGAACTCAATATAGAGTTCAGATTTAAATTGAGGGACAGAACTTCACAGCGCGTTTAGCTACACAAACCGGCTGACTGCACTGTGGCTGTGCGCACATCAACAAAATTCACCGTTTCTTCCCAGGTTGTGTTATGGACCAGGCGATCAGTCGCCGGCCTTTTAGAGCGGACAGCTGGGTTCGGTAAGTCCTTATGATATTTGTGGTGAACAAATTAGCACTGGGACAGGTTTTTCTCCGAGTACTTCGGTTCACCACCCCCACCATATTGTCGTCATTAAGCAACTCTGTAGTCATTTTCGTCTTCAAAGCTGCGCTAAACAAGGCAAATGGGAAAAATTTGGGATCTTACCAGAAATAGTTATCAGTCGGAAATTGGCGGGCATCAAGAGGAGAAAAATTTTTCCCACCTTGCTAGACGCTTTCTAATTTTGCATGATAAGCCTTCTTAACGTATTCCGTATTTCCTTTTTTAATTTTTCCACATGCTGACTTTGGCAGAACGTAAAATTAATTTTGATATAACCTCAAAAGAAATGTGTGTGTGTGTGTGTTTGTGTGTGTGTGTGTGTGGAGGAGGTTAGATCCAATATCTGTCTTAGCGGATGTCGCTGGAACTAAGTCACCTCCCGCAACTTAGAAAGCGCCTTTTTATTTTTCATTTTCAGTCTTGTTTATAAGCACCAGGACCACAAATTTAACTTTCCAGTCCCCATTAACTTCCACCTAAACAAGGAAATATGATGCAACCCGTATTATTACTCTGAAGTTGGGATGAGTGTGAGAAAGTACTTAAAAACTGATTATTTTCACCCCACAGAGAACACTATACCTCATATTACAAGGTTAAATAACTTAATACTGTGCTGGGAAATACCGGGGTGCTGATAAGTCCTTAGCCCGACCAGGAAAGAAACAAGCTCGGAAGCACGTCAGAGACGCGCGCGATTTCAACAACATCGAGATGCAAGCTGTCATCAAGTTTCTCCCCCCCCCCTGCAAGGCAAGGCGCCGAAGGAAATTCACGCCATTCTGACAGAAACATTAGTTTGTTTCCTTCCTGGTCGGCTAGGGACTTATCAGCACTCTTGTATTAACACTTTATTGTAATATTTATGTGAAACTAATAAAGACACTGTGTGGACAGAACGCGGAGTTTTTGAATGTTAATCCTTTGTCGATTATGGGATTTAAATTCCAAGTATTTCCCAGAAAGAATGGGTTTTAAATTTGTAAGCATTCAGGACCCTTGCAATGCAGAGCGGCTCGTGTTGCGAGGTTAAAGTGTTCGGTGCGGGTAGTTACGGTTGGACGTGAAAGGTTTAAATGCCCTTCACTGTGATGAACATTGCTACAGATTCGGTCTTGAGGAACTTTTGGGCCCAATTCTTAGTTTGTAAACATTTTTTACATTTCTATTGACCCAGAAAGTACGCATCTCTGAACTACGAAATTCTTGTGGCGGTGACTATGGAGATAACTGCTTCTTTGATCTTGCGCCGTACATTCTGGTAAAGAACGACGTTTCAGAGCCACGTATTGTCTTCGTTATGGGTATATAGATGTGGAGGCTGCAGCAGGTGCCCCTGAAAGGTCGGTGCACGTCACATGTATTATCTCAGAGGAAAGGCACATTCGTTGTCCATCTTAGTGTCTACAAAAGCCACAATTGAGCCTTGTTCTACGTAACTTAAAATGTTTCCGTGCTTACCACCCTAACTACGTACGATCCATTCTGGTAGCGTTATGTTACAATATGGGCCTGGCTATCTCGAACCTTTCCTTCTGAAAACCTTGTATCATTTTATAGGCATTTGTCGCTTGTTTTATGCATGCTGCATTCTTTGGACTTCACATCGTTTTTAATTTAATTACGTAAGACCTGTTTTACAAAAAAAAAGGGAATTTTATTTTATTTTTGCCCAATTTAAGAAGAATACCGATAATGCCTCAATCTTACAATTTGCATTTGTGTAATCGATTAATAAAAAATTCTCTAGTGAAAATATCCGGCTACAAAGCTTCGAAGAATTATTCGTTATTGGTAAATATAGTTGATCCCGTTGCTGGGCCGGGATAGCGCAGTCGGTATAGCGACTTGCAATGGGAGGCAGGGTCCGGGGGTCGAATCCCGGTAGGGACGAGGTTTTCCACACCCGTCCAGATTGTTCCCGGGGCCCACATAGCCACTTGTTCAATTGGAAACATGTCTCCTTCCCGGGGTTAAGGCGGCCGAGGTCTGGCTTTGACCACCCACCACCATCTAGGGCCGAAGTTAAAGAGAGAGCATAGCTTTATATATTCACTCTCTGGGCCTCCGTGGCCTGTTCTAGGGTTAAATATACCTTTAACTTTATGGCCGATATGTTGTAGAACCCCCTCATTAAACAATATTATTATAAAAACTTGTAACGCAAGTTATGTGCAGCAAAAGCGTCGTGAAACACACATAACATTCTGTATCATATGACTCAGTTAATAAATATAGGTAATAAATGTGATTATAAATATCGTAACTTTATTTATTCTGTGCAATGATGTGATATTTCTTATTTATAAAACCAACACCTGAACATACAGTATACATAGCAGTATACATACAGTATACATAGCAGTATACATACAGTATACATAGCAGTATACATACAGTATACATAACAGTTTACATACAGTATACATAGCAGTATACATGCAGTATACATACAGTATACATAACAGTTTACATACAGTATACATAGCAGTATACATGCAGTACACATACAGTATACATACAGTATACATAACAGTACAATTTCTTATTTCCTCCTACATGTTTCAGCGGCCACGCGCCCTCCCCAGGGAGTAAACACAAATTTATTTAAAACCTAGTAAAATTTGATACATTTAGAATAGCAAAATACATTGTATTATAGTGATTTTCGGAGCCATGTTCATAGAATATAAAATACGGTAACATGTTGCATGCGTATTTAAAGTTCCGTGTACTTGGTATACTCCTGTAGGTTTTACAGGCGTATTCGAACGTTTGTTGATCCGTAATGGATGTTGTCCTTGCATTAGGTGATTAAGTATTCCGTGTATGCCAATGTGAAATCTGCAACAGTACAATCGAACTCGGTTATAACGTCACGAACATTATATCGTTATAAACGAGTATTGTTCTAACCGGGGAATATAATGTTGCGGTTAACAATGAGGAATTAATTGATACTACAGAATATCTAGCGTTATAGGCGGGGTTTCGCATAAACCGGTGTCGTTATAACCGGGTTCGACTATATATCGTGGATATTGAACTTTTACCTGCAAATACCACATTTTACATCCTATCGAATTTTATCACGTTTTCATTGTATTGTTATGTATTCTCCTTGATGATGGCGGCTGGCCATCGAAACGTCTAGGAAGAAATAAATGTGAACTGTTGTGTATACTGCATGTTTGATGAATAATAAATGAATATAAATGATCCATAGTTAGTAACGATCTATAATTCAGACATAAAAATTAAACTGTCTAGTGTTCAGCGCGGATGGAGAAAGTCTAATCCACTGAATCGTCGGTAGCGAAATACGAAACTACACAGTGACATAAACCAGAAAGTCACAAGCCTAATTTCACTCTCCATGTGAGTTCAAATCTATGTGCTTTTTTTTTTTACTATTTAGCGATGCTGTGCCAACCGAAAGTGTTAGCACTTGTGAGATGTACGTAAAATCCACAAGCCCTCTGACGTCGCAGTGTCGATTGTCTTGAATGAAAGCGCCAGGCCGAGCCATCCTCTGTAAGGAACCAAGTGGATCAATGATTCCACCTTTGTATCGGTGCCCGCCACCGTAGACAGAGTGACTTACCTTGGGTGCAATTTTCATCGTCTTTACTCCCTCTGATTCACCCTTACACGGCACAGTAAAGCTCCGTTCCCTCTGAAAGCAGCTGATGTTCATGGATAGAACGTTCATAAGGCAAACCACCCCGCGCATTCCGTAGTAACCCTTTAAACCCCAGTGGTTACTTGACGTACCATTGGACATAACATTAAAAAATCAAATATCCTGCCCACACAGTGTGTTTTTGTGCTTTTGTACGATTCTCAAAACGAAGAGGGATTATTTTTGTATTCTGCATTAATTGATTGGTTTTTAAAATGTAGGCGGTGTTTACCGGGGAAGGGGGGGGGGGGTACGAATTGATCCTCTTAATTATAAAGCATTTTAATTTCAGTCTTTGAAGGATTATAGTTTGATTCACTGTGTAGGTTGCAAGTGTTCATACTAAAATTCACATTAACGTCAAGGGACGCGAAAATTATTGATGGTAACAAAGAATTGTTGTGTATTACACACACAGTCGAACACAACTATGTTTCACACTGCACACCCAGTGGTAACACTGCTCTGTTATAATATTGCTTAGACTGTAGAAACAAATTTTTGATGTAAAATAACACACGGAAATATTGACTGACACTGGGTGACACTATGCTATTATTTCTAGAGTTTTGTGAACTATAACATTACAGCATGCTAGTTTTTAAGTACATTGACACCATTATTACTAATGATACTATTTGTAACATATCCTTAGCATAAGAATAATAACACGCTTTGACACATGTACATAAACAACTAATGATAATCCACTTGTAACAGCCCTAGGTCATGGTACCCACTACTGAAACAACGAGATCTCGTTCCCCACACCCAACTCCCAGTACCCTAAAAGAACACCTCACACATCTTGTATAGCTGCTCTGTAAGTTAAATAACAACCTGAAGATGGCCCACATATAGGGCCGAAGCATGTAGTTGTATTCCTACTGTACTACTAATTGAAATACAGTTGTGTTCGACTGTATGTGTAATACACAAAAATTCTTTGTTATTGAACCAACACAATGGGGATGACGCACCTCGAAATTATTGAGGGTATTACCCGAAAGAGCATTTGACTCAAAAGTAAAACAATGACAGACATATCTTTGTTGGTTAAAGTTTTGAACATTTCTGAAGTACAATGTGCTGTGCTACAGTACCGCAAGGGGGGGGGGGGTCAGTATAAATGCTGCGCACACATCTGTGTCCGTGGACCTGCCTTGCTCTAAGAGGGACCGGGCCAGTAATGGGCGTTGAAGCTTGAGTGTAGCAATCTTCTTAGAGTGCTGGTACAGCACCTCACTCTCAGCTTGTGAGTTTTACCTTCCGTCTATTTGCTTGCCAAGGTAGATTTCGAATTTCTTGCCCACGTGAGAGGAATAGCAAAGAAGCAGAGTTCACGTGTCTAGAATCAGTACCAATTCAGATTTATTGATGGCTTTAGCTTGACTAGCTGATGTAACCTTGAGTAAAGTCATCGCAATGTATTAATTAAATTAATGTATTAAGTGGTTATTAGACCAGTACAATGAAATAAATGTTCTAACTTTGTAAATAAGAAATTAATATTAATTTACATTTGTGTTCTTGTTTTCGTCTGATAACCGCTGATTACATTAAATTGGGTTTGTTTTGTCGATATGTACAAACATTCTTGAGAGGGTGGGAGGAGAGAGAGAGAGGGGGGAGCAAGAGAGAGTGAGAGGGAAGTGGTCTATTGGACGACGTTCCTTTCTTGGAGCCAAACTTTTGATTTTGATCGCAGTCAGCCTGCACGTGCAGTAGGACACAGGCCAAGACAGATTAAAAATAAACGACGACAGTAAGCAGACCAGAGAATCTGTTAACTATTTTGTTTTTTGGGATTAATTTAACGACTTGGATTATACAGCGTCGAATGGTAGAATGGTTAGTGTAGCGTAAATAGTTCACCATCAGTTAGCTAACATTTCCTGTATTTTGTTGAAATGTGGAATAAGTAGGCAATTATGAGAAATGAAACGATTGTCGGGTAATTTGGGTTGAGGACTAAGGAAAACGACGTAAATTTCAGCTAGGAGAGACTGTTCCTGGCTCGTCGACATTTGAACACAGGACCTCCCAGTTACGAAGCAAGACCGCGACATTCGTTTGAGGAATCCGAGAAACGGTATGGAAATAAGAAATAGATAAAAAAATAATTGGTTTAGAAAGTAAGAAATTTCGGAGTGATCAAATGGTGGAAGGCTTGATTTTAGAACAAGATGCTGAGACAATTTGTTACTTTAGACAGGAGAATAAACAGCTGGACAGATGGAGAGTTGTAACGGGGTGTGCTCTGTGTTTGTTTGTACGTATATCTGTTTACAAGCGTTATTTTGTTGAACAGATAGAACTGGAACTGTAGCATGTGTGCGAGGGCATAACTGTGAATCCATTCACCTGTTGTATATCGGACCGTTTGAAAGCATTACGGTAACAACTACGAAGACTCCCTGACGATGGCACGTGTGGTGTGTCAAAACATGTTGCAGTATTGGTAACATGTGAAGAATATACTGAGTGCATGTAAAGTTGGTTCTAAAAGCCTGATATCATACGAAGCGCGGTACGTAATAGGTAAAGGTAAAATTTACCCTAGAACAGGCCACGAAGGCCCGGAGGGGGAGTACAGGTATAGCTCTACTCTTTCCTTGACCTTGGCGCTAGATGGGATTGGGTGGCCAACGTCACGCCCGGGCCGCTTTACCTACGGGAAAGACCCGGTACCCATTGTATTGGAGGCTGGGTGGGCTCCAGACTGGTCTGGGCGAGTGGGGAAAATCTCACCCCCACCGGGATTTGATCCCCGTAGAGAGTCGCTATACAAACTGAGCTATCCCGGCCCACAATGCACGACACGTACACTGTTAAGATAGAGAATAACATCCGTCCATCGTCCGCAGTGTCTGTTTTCGTAATTTGAAGAGCCATTAATGCTCAGCTCAAATTTTGTCACATAAGGCTAAATTTAAAACATTGTCAACTAGAAGTCTAATCACACCAAATTCTCTACCGCAGTACTTTCACGTCACTGTAACAGCCGTGTCTGCCGTACGTATAGGTAGCAATGCGGAGTACGTTTCATATATTTGACTTTCGTCTGTTCGGTCCGCGTTAGATATAATAACCACAAAAATGTAATTTACTGTACATAAACCAAGGCTCTGCCTTAGCCCTTTTTCTTTTAACAACCATTACCGATTTATCTTAGTTCTAAATTCACGTCCTGTAATTTTCGATTTAACTATCTTTCCTTTATTTGTATTTGTTTAGGTATTTTTTATGTGGAAATACAATTTTGTATTTACGCCCATGCTTTCAGTAACGCGACTGGAGCGTAGAATAAGGTCTCGGTGCATATGGTTAATATTAAAGAAAATTAACTTTTGAAAGCTGGGTGGTAAGTATGCCTATACGTGCTGTAACATTACACAACTCTGCACTAAGCCCTCTACTTGTGCTTTCCGCCAGATGCTCACACCAGCAGCAGCGGATTATACCACAAACTGCAGTAGCAAGTTAGATGGACTGTGTTCTCTGTGCGGTACGAACTGATGCTTTATATATATAATTTAGGTGAACATGAACCTTGCAAGGGTTAATGAAACAGCACAGGCAGCCAAAAATGTGGTATACAAGTGCGAATAAAACTGACAATGTACGTATAACATACCGTTGAGGAGAGTTCGTGCTACATTTGTTACAGGGGATAAGTAATAAGTATTAAATATTGCATGTGTGTGTCAGCCTGAGTTGTCCGGCATGCAAAGCGCGTGGTCTTATTATACTTTACTGTGGCCTTTCTGGCCCTGCTGTGTTTTTCCAAGTCTTAATATAAACGGCAAATTTTCGGAAAAAAAGGTTACGGATGATAAACTTTGTACTGTACTGTACTGTACTGTACTGTACTGTACTGTACTGTAATGTACTGTACTGTACTGTACTGTACTGTACTGTACTCTACTGTACTGTACTGTACTGTACTGTAATGTACTGTACTGTACTGTACTATATTGTACTGTACTGTAATGTACTGTACCTTACTGTACTGTACTCTACTGTACTGTACTGTACTGTACTGTAATGTACTGTACTGTACTGTACTGTACTGTACTGTACTGTAATGTACTGTACTGTACTGTACTGTACAGTACTGTACTGTACTGTATTGTACTGTACTGTACTCTACTGTACTGTACTGTACTGTACTGTAATGTACTGTACTGTACTGTACTGTACTCTACTGTACTGTACTGTACTGTACTGTAATGTACTGTACTGTACTGTACTGTACTCTACTGTACTGTACTGTAATGTACTGTACTGTACTGTACAGTACTGTACTGTACTGTACTGTATTGTACTGTACTATACTGTACTGTACTGTACTCTACTGTACTGTCCTGTACTGTATTGTACTGTAATGTACTCTACTGTACTGTACTGTACTCTACTGTACTGTACTGTACTGTACTGTAATGTACTGTACTGTACTGTACTGTACAGTACTGTACTGTACTGTACTGTATTGTACTGTACTGTACTGTACTTTACTCTACTCTACTCTACTGTACTGTACTGTTATGTACTGTACTGTATTGTACTGTACTCTACTGTACTGTACTGTACTGCACTGTACTGTACAGTACTGTACTGTATTGTACTGTATTGTACTGTACTGTACTGTACTGTACAATACTGTACTGTACTATACAGTACTGTACTGTACTGTACTGCACTGTACTGTACTGTACTGTACTGTAAAAATTTGACCTAAACGTAATTCTAAGAAGAAATGAGCGGGCTACTGTCGTAAATGTACGTATGTCTTCATGTAAAGTACCCATTGTTCTTGTCGTATTTTCATGGAAAATGAATTTTCACGACATATTTTCGAAAAATACTCACATATAAAATTTCATGGAAATCCGTCCGGTGGGAGCAGAGTTGTTGCGTGCGGACATACAGAAAGACAGACAGACATGACGAAGTTAATAGTCGCTTTTCGCAGTTTTGTTTACGAGCCTAAAAATGCGTGCACGTTTATCTGAGTAATTCTTAGTAAAAGAAGGCCTTAAATAAATAAGAAGCCGCAGAGTGGTTGCGATACTGACCAGTGCCGCTGTTTCAGATGCGCAGTGTGTGCAGCAGCCTCAACTGCTTGTGCTGCTTCAGAAACTGATTGTGTGTATCATCACAGGTGGCAAGGGTTAAAAGATTTGGAAGGAGGCATGGGAACTTTTTAATTTTCTGTTTTGACATTATCGTGGAACGATTTAACAGTTTAATGTTAAAACGGTTCTTTATGGCGTAGGTTTTGATATGCAACGGAACCAGTTCAATTTTTTGAGAACGCAAGAAATTCTGTCATCACCACCAGTTTTTCCAAGGAACTTATTTACTTACGTAGTTGACAGCATGAGAGAAAGAAAGATTTTTTTTTGTGGGGGGGGGGGGCTTTTTCTAGACACGCTGCCCGATAAATGTGCTCGTCTCTTTTTCTCCCTGCAGCGACAGGTAATTTAATTAGGAATTCCAGCAATTATTTTGCGAAGTCAGCACAACCCCTACTGTGCTTGGGGAATTACAGTGATTTGGCTTTGTATGTGAGGGATTAGTTCCCCAGACGAGTCCGTCGGCACATGCCGTTCGTTATCTGCCTTAGCAGGTGAATATTAACATGACCATTTGTGCTTAGTTAGTGAAATTATTTTATTGATATATATAGAGGCATACTGACCTTACGTAATGTGCTCTTTGTGTTCGGGCGAGTCGCTTCCTTGGTCGATTTATTTCTGTTGATAGCTATTGATAATTATCGATTACTGTCGATTATTATCGATTATTGTCGAGAGTTATAGGCTATTATCACCATTGTGGACTTTTTTTATTATTGAATGCTATCCATGATTAGACTATTGCAGTGGAGTAACGCGTGAATATCTTGGCGGACGTTCTCGTGTTGGGCACGTGACTAATTATATTTATTTATTTTTACATAAGCTTCGTTGCTGAACCATTTGTTAACTACCGCGGTAGTTTGCTGTGGAAAACCTACTCAACGCCCTGTACAGTTCTTACGTCATTTTTGTAAAACTGCTGGAATATATTACATAAATATATCTGATTTAAAATACATAATATAAAGTTCCAGTCTTACCGCGCAGTAAACCTTCGCACCCCTCGTTTTAAATGCCGACCTTTTAATGTGCTTCAGGAAAATAATGTCTCTGTATTGCTAGAGTTTACACGGAGTACGTACTGTACTGTACTGTACTGTGCGTATTGCGCGGACAAATCACAGGGCTTGTAGTGTCAGAGCAGGTGGCGTATCTGTAATAACTGTGCTGTCAGGGTTAAGTGATGGACAGGGCAGCGCATCCTGCACACACACACACTTACTGATGATTAATCGTAATTACGTAACGTGACAGTACATTTCCAACTGTTCGTGTTAAATGCGATAAGAGGGCTTAAGCTTACATAATTGGAAAATGACACTTTGAATAATAATAATAATAGTAATAATAATGTCTTAATCTGTCTGTCTGTCTATACCAGTTTTATAATGTCACACCGGTTTCTGGTTGTCAGTCGCTGTACACCATATTTGCCGGTTTACTGCTGCTGCAGGCGCTAGATTCTACTGCTTCTTCACTCTTTGCAATTCCCTTTCCCACTTCCTTGCGAGTCTTCCTCTTAATAATGATGATGATGATGATGATGATTATGATGATGATAATAATAATAATAATAATAACATGAGAAGGTTGTTGCCTTATATCTTCGACAGTTTGTAAACAAATTATTTACATGAAAGGGGCTGTTCCAGTTTGTATATGTGTGTGTGTGTGTGTGTGTGTGTGTGTGTGTATGTGTGTGTGTATGTGTGTGGGTGGTAATCAGTTTGTAGCACCAACCTTAAACGCACTCATTGTATTCTTCACACGTTATCAATAGTGCGACTTGTTTCGACGCACCACACGTGCCATCGTCAGGGAGTCTTTTTAGTTAATACACCTATTGTACAACGGACCATTTGAAAGCGTTATGATAACAACTATACAGACTCCCTGACGACGGCACGTGTAGTGTGTCGAAACATGTTGCAGTATTGGTAACGTGTGAAGAATGCATTTAGTGCATGTCAAGTTGGTTCTACAAACTGATTAACATGCGATTCCTTTACCTACAATGTTAAAAAGAAATGTCTATATATATTTGAATATATATCTAGTTCTTTCCAACAAGATATTATTTTTGGGACGATCAGATCTAGAAGTATGAGACGGGCGGAACTGTAGCACGGATGAGACCATCAGAAAGGGGTAGAAAACTCTGTTCCGGAAGCGCGAAGTAGAGAGGTATATTGGAAGAGCTAATAGCAGTTGGTGGTTAATATTAAAATTGATTTTATGGGAGTAGTATGGGGGACTGAAATGGATTGAAGTGGATCAGGATGGGTACCAGTGCTGGGATCACCGAGTGTGGCGATGGACCTTTGGGTTCCATACACTGCGGTCACGTTGTTGAGTAACTAAAGGATTTCAGGTTATCAAGAGCGATTCTGCTTATTGGAGTTGGTAATATTTATTTCGTGTTAGGCAACACGCATATCACGATTCGCTTGACATAAACTTGAGAACTTATATCGCGTTGTTGTAGTTTGAGTTTCTGAAAGCGGTGGATATATGAATGTTGTTCCTTCCGGCGATGCAGTCGTTTATTTGTGTAGAAGAGATCCGTCTTATGTCCTTCAAAAGACAGGGGAATTTTTGACGGAGTAAATGATGTTTGCTTGAAAATGCGTGGGGTTGGAACTCCCCCAACCATTGCAATGCCTGCAATGGTTAGTAGTAGTGTCAGGTCTGTTTTATCTTTTCACCTGAATTACTGCCTGAAGGATTCTTAAACTGACAGCAGCCAGACACTGCGAAGGGCACACATAAACATATGCACCTGTTCAACTGTCGCAGGTTTCTTACAGGCCCACCGAACCTAAACGTAAAATTATAAAAACAACCAACAGCCGTAATGGACAGAAATACGACGTTATAAACCGTCAAGAAAATCTCACAATACGCATGCTACATGCTTTGGACGTAATGTGTAGGATAAGAAAAGAAACGTATGAATGTGTTTTGGAGCGTCTGTTGTACAGGCCAACTAAATAATGTAACACTAGTAACCTGGTGTGGAATTCTAAAAGCACCAGTTGAAGTAATTTTAATTTTGAAAGTATATAAATACCCCAAAAATAACAAAACAGTGAGGAGATAAAGAAAATGTGGGTATTATATTCTTTTGATGAAGATGCGACTGCCGAATGTTAGACGAACCATTTTGCGGCATTGTATTGTTTATGTGTGGTTGCGACTGTGCACACCGGCGGCGCTGTAGGTCTGCCACTTGTTGATCCGTGCACATCTTCATGATGATGTTCCATAGCGATTGAAATGTATTGGATAACAGAGATCTTCACTCTTTTGGGATGTTACACGGCGTAGATTGGTAGTTCGTTGTGGACGATTCGAGACAATCTATCGGTCCCATCTTCAAAAGTCAAGCAGTCCAAGAAGAATGCCTGGAGCACTTTAGGTACCCAAGTAGGCAGTGACTAGTTCTCAGACAGCATGACGCTAACCAATAGAGTTACCAGCATTATTCCAGTACTGCTCAACCCTTGAAAATGGGACCGATAGGTTGTCCCGAAACGTCGGTAACTAATAATATAAGCTGCGTAACATCTCTGAAGGACGAAGATTTCGTACCGCTGCGACAGCCTGAAATAACGCATATTGGTTGTTCATGTAACCGCTGATATAGGCAACGCAATGATATTTTTCACATGTATAATGATAAATAACTTTTTTCGGTAGTGTCAGGGATCTTATTCCCTGCTAGAATCGCCGTTTTTTCCAGAATATTCATGGGACCGAGACATCTTGTTATTAAGCAAATACTGTAATTATAAACTGCGAGGTAAACCATACTGTAAACAACATAAAATGCAGACAATAAATATGGGAGGAGGTTTACCTCCAATCCCTGTAAACGTATAAATGAAGCGGAATCTTCTAATTTATTACTGCAGCGGTTAAAAGCCGTTTACATTTCTGTTTATGCAGTTCAACTGGTACGGAATGTAGGGAAGATAATTTTACGTTTCTCTGCATGCAAAGTTGTTTTAAATGCCAAATATTAGGGAAATGAGGTTGGGGATTTTAAGCCTAGCAAGAATGAAAGTTGAGATATGACAACCGCTAAGTGGATTAAAAGCTGGGGGTCTGGTCTTTCGATGTTCACGCTCGAGGGTTGTCGGTTTTGTCATTGGCAAAGTCTGCAATGCTATTGTTTAACCTGTACAGACAGCTTATTTAATTAGCTGGTTTCGTATAGCGTCTGAAATGCTACAGAAGACCTTTTGTTAATAATCCTGATGTTTTGGTATTCCCATACAATTTACTGTACACACAATTAATTGTTATAGTTTGTGATATCTGGTTCTGGTGATGGTGGAATATTACAGGAATGTAGTCATGTCTATGCCAGGTATGTGTTTTGTTATGATCAGTATTTGTGGCTTCCAATTCAGCACATAACACTGTTGATTCGCCACCTATTACGAAATGCAACTTCATCAATAAAATTAACACCTGCCTATTCTCTAATATACAAAATTTTCTCTCCATTTTTGGCTATTAACAGAAGAGACGAACATAGGCTGAGGGTGTTTGAGAGTAGAGTGCTGAGGAGAATATTTGGGCCTAAGAGGGACGAGGTAACAGGGGAGGGGAGAAAACTACATAGTGAGGAGCTTTATGATCTGTACTGCTCACCCAATGTTGTTCGGGTGATAAAATCGAGAAGAATGAGATGGGTGGGGCATGTAGCACGTTTGGGGAGGGTAGAGGTGCATACAAAGATTTGGTGGTGAAACGTGAGGGAAAGAGAGCACTTGGAAGACTCAGACGTAGATGGGGGGATATTATTAAAATGGATTTTCAGAAGTGGGGTGTGGGGCATGAACTGGCTTGATCTGGCTGAGGATAGGAAAAGGTGGCGGGCTGTTGTAAGCGCAGTACCATAAAATGCGAGGAATTTCTTGAATATCTGAGAACCGATGGAATAAGTGAGTAAGTAAACGGTAAATCATTCCCCTTGTGCACATCAAGATGGCGTATGGAGAAGGAGACGTACAGTTTCACTCATCTTTGGCCACGGTTCTGGGTGGAGGAGGGTGGTCATCTCTGCTCCTGCGGGTATCAGGAACCTGGGTGGGCCCCACAGCTGGTCTGGGCGTTCTGGAGAAGAGAAAAATCTCTTGCCTTTGCCGATATTCGAACCACATGTCGCTAATCGTTCAAGCACTAACAAAATCACTATACCGATGACAATGTGCTGGCTTCGTTTGTACAGTGGTGAAGCAATAGCAATTATGAACCAGTGTTCAAGAAACAGGCACTTAAAATTTTCTAGGCGCCTGAATGTCTGAATAGCTCATTTAATATAGTGACTGGGCTACAGCCACTGCCACCAGGATTCAATTCCAGACACGCCCAGGGATGTATTTTTCTTTTCTTCAACATTCTGAAGCCCACTTAGTTTCTCATCCAGGAGGAACCCGAAGCTCTTTTAATGGTAGGGGGAGGGGGGTTAAAGCGACCAGTGAGTGAAGCTCACCTCCATCTAGTGCCAAGTTTAAATCGTGGAATCATACCTCAACTCATCCATACGCCGTAATGATACGGTGCTTAATTAAGGGCAGGGACAATTGGACGCTGTCATTCGGAATGTACGTTTTATGTTATACATATTGTGTGGCTGTGAACAATGCTGCAAGATAACTGTGCTGACACAACAGGATGCTTACGTGCTTCAGTCATAAAGGTTTTGACATGTGAGTAATTCTAGTAAATTGCTGTTGCTGTAAGATTTATCGTAAAGTCCGTTGCATTACAAGCTTATTTCAGTGGTTTATTTGAATAATTTTATTTATTCCTAATTGTCAGAAAGTTTAGTTAGAGACGCTACGCTTTACGTTTGACTTGCGGAGACTTTCATAGAGCAGACACGTGAGAAGTAAATTGTGTCTTTAATACGCCAACAAAATGCACATGTACAATAAAATACGAATTTGACATTCAGAGGACCGTGCATCGTGATGTATTGTTACAATAAGTGACAACGAGATGCACTATTTCTAAAATTTATTTTAGTAAAGAACTCTACATGTTTCGGACAGATCTACTGTCCATCATCAGGAGTCTGAACACTGTACGAGGTCTGTTAGAAAAGTATCCGATCTTTGGGCGGGAAAAAATTCACGCATGCGCACTAAGGTTCAAGGTCGGCTCATGCAAGCGCGCTAGATTCTAATCCATCAGGTGTTCGCATAAAAAAATACGGTGGGATACTTTTCTAACAGACCTCGTATACACAGCAATAGGTATTTGTCATGCTAGTTATGTTGGCTGTCTGGTAGCGTGGTCAGGTCAGTTCCATCCTGACCTCGCTAGCAGACAGTCACCATAATTAGCATGACAAATACCTATTGCTGTGTATACAGTGTTGAGACTCCTGATGCTGGACAGTAGATCTGTCCGAAACATGTAGAGTTCTGTACCAAAATAAGTTTGAGAATTAGTGCATCTCGTTGGCTTTTATTATAACAATACACTACATGTATTAATTATCACCTTTCTTCGGTATATTTCGACGCTTATTGCGCCATCTTCAGGGAAAACTTTGTTGTATGCTCCAAACTGTGGTTGCTTTAGTTTTGAGCATACAACAAAGTTCTCCCTGAAGATGGCGCAATAAGCGTCGAAACATGTAGCAGAAAAGGTGATAATTAGTGTATGTGCATTTTGTTGGTGTGTTAAAGACACAATTTTTTAAAAAATGCACGGAATGGAAAGCTGCAAGGCGCACTGTACAAAACATTTCATTATTCTTGGGATTTCAGGAAATAGTAATTGTGAATGCGTGAGATGTGTGTGTCTTCCAGCATGTCTGATATGTAGCTTTTAACCTGGCTTCCGTTTTCGAGTGTGGACCTCATATATTTGTAATTAAGTACAGATTGAAATGATGATGTTATATTTATGTGCACAAATGTTCCGTGGCTTGATACACTGTGAGGTAGGATTTGTAGGGGAAGACAAAGAATTTTAAATATTAATGTTTATTATTATACCAACATATGGACAGGCAAGTAGTGTAACAATTAATACTAAAATTACTCCGACATGTTTCGGTGTTAATACGCCATCTTCAGGGAGTTTACAGTTGTGTTAGCAGAAGTTATGAATTACTAAACGATAAAATACAATATAGTACTCCGCGCCACACACACGCACCTAACTAGTACTGACATATGCGGCCACATTTCCCAACATTTTATCATAACAATACACTATTTTATCATTTTAATAACTCATAAACTTTTGCTAACATAACTTGTAAACCCACTGAAGATGGTGTATTAACATCGAAACATATCGGAGTAGTTTAATATAAATTTACAGTACTTATTTGTGCATATGCTGGTATATAATAAACATTAATTAATCAATATGCACGGTATGAACATAAAAAATAGTTTTAAATATGTTGCCAGACTTGCGGTTAAAGTAAGTTACCAAGAGTGTGCCAATGAAAATATATTGCGACTTGACGTTTGAAAGTTAGAAGGAATTTGCTAACGTTTGTCGAGTGGTCAGCAGTAAGAAGCTATCTGCTCGTACAAGCTTACGTGCTTTGTCATGTTGTCTGTGTGTTCAGTGACACGCGATCCTCAGGCGAGGTTTCAATTGGACTGCACTCGTCCGCAACCGATACGACTACGGAGAGTAGAATTCCGTTCGGGAAGTCAATGCGTTTTTATTTAAGATGTCATTGTCTTCTTCTTTCAAATCTGTAGACATTCCTTGTGGAGTGAATAGCATCTTAAAGGTAATTGATAAAGGTAAAGCAATGCCATTACAGGCCTGTTCAGGCCCTCAAGGTTCCAGGAGGTTAAGGCTCCCAGATTCCAAGACAGTCGGCACATGACGGTGGTAAGGTTGTCAGTCCTACGCACCGGTCACCTTTACTCCCCAGGAAATATTCCTGGTTCTCATTCGTGTTACAGGGTGAGTCAATCCCAGGGCCATAGTGCGGCCGGAAGGATTATGTCAATAAAAAATTCCAATGAAACCATCGGGAATCGAACCCACGACCTTTCGGTTTGTAGTGCAGTGTCTCAACCAACTGCGCCAAGGCGTATACCCCAAAGTTTTTCTTATATGGGAGAACGTGTCCGTCCGTCCGCCTGCCCGTCGGTCTGTCCTGCTGTTAAAAATTTATCGCATTTTCACGAAATTCGGTGAGGAGAACTTTATGAAAATCGTGAAAATCCTGTGTGTTGCTTTCGATTCAGTTAACAAACGGTGACCATTTCTCTGCCTATCGTTACAGTCTGGTCCCTGTAGTGGAGACTGTGCATTGCCTGGCTGAAGAGAACTCCGCTGTGTGTTGAAAGGAACTGATTTTTCTAGACCGCCGTCAAACGCCACCGTGTTTCCTATATAATAGTGAGTTTTATGAATGACATTCATGTAACGTTTGTATACGTACTTCCTGTTTATGTTTTTATACAAAGCGTGATGATGGCCTTTCTGGACCGAAACGCGCAGCTCATTGATATCATCAAATTGTTACACAATAAATAACTGGTAGTTTTGTTTGATGGTGGCCTTCATTTGAAGATAGACAACTATAATTTTGCCTGTTGTTTTTATGGGTGTGAAACTTGGTCGCTCACATTGAGAGAGGAACGTAGGCTTAGGGTGTTGAGGAGAATATTTGGGCCTAAGAGGGACGAGTTGACAGGGCAGTGGAGAAAACTGCATAATGAGGAGCTTAATGATCTGTACTCCTCACCCAGTATTGTTCGGAAGATCAAATCGAGAAGAATTAGATGGGCGGGTCATGTAGCGCGTGTGGGTGAGATTAGAGGTGCATACAGAGTTTTGGTGGGGAAAACTGCGGGAAAGAGAACACTAGGGAGATCCAGGCGTAGATGGGAGGATAATATTAAGATGGATCTTCAAGAAGAAGGATGTGGGGTAATGGACTGAATCGAGCTAGCTCAGGTTAGGGACAGGTAGCGGGCACTTGTGAATGCGGTAATGAACTTTCGGTTTCTATAAAATGCAGGTAATTTCTTGACTGGCTTAAAACCGGTTAGCTTCTCAAGAAGGACCTGTTCCATGGAGTAAGTAAGCAAGTAAGTAAGTAAACAAGTAAGTAAATAAATATGTAAGGTGTCCTTCATCGGTTAATTCGAGACTGTGGATATTTTCTGTGCGGTAGGAACTGAATACTGTAGCACTTATTGCGTGAAATTTGTGTTCCAGATGTTTACAAGGAACATGCATGACATTCTCACTAATATCATGAAAAGAAAATTTAAAGTTTGTGGATCTGTGTGTATGTGTGTACGTAGGTTTGTAAGTGAAAGAGAGCGATTGATGGGTAGGAACGAAGTCTGTGGCAGGAGGATCGTGCTGAAGATTGATAGTTCTATATGGAACCGCCGTATGTGATGTAGTGTAGAGAAAATGTGATAAAGTGAACACCAAATTTGATTTAGTAGCGACGAAGAAAAGTAAAGGAAAAAAGTAAAAACTATGAGAGTACTTGTACCTTTGGACAGCTTCATATCTGTCTGTGTAGAAACTTGTATCGAAGCTGAACTCTTTTTCTTTGTATCACCCTTCCTGTATTCTCTCTCAGAAGGTCGATATAGAGAAATGGCGTGAGCACAAGATAACACCTTAAAGATCGCTCTGTTATCCCTCACCATAATATAACTTACGCTCAACTTTTGCCATAATATTTGGTCTTATGAAGGTTGCTGGGCTTTCTTTGATGTTGTTGCTCCAGTTGTAGCCTTCTGGATCCTTAGTGCGTGTGAGATTACAAGTGCCACTTTTATTCGCCTGAATCGAATTCATACACCCTGAAGATGGATGCGGTACAATTCTCCGAAACATCTGAGCAAGCCTGTTCTTTTTCACTCCATAGTCTCTCTTACGACAGGTCCATGGCCTCTTCCACAGCGAGTTCCCACAGATTCAGATCTAGTGCTTCCTGACTCAGTTTCCCTTATCCTATCTTTTCCTTAAGAACGTACTGTAGATGCTTATGTCTTCTTCCGCGTCGTCACTTCTTTCTTTCCCTTTTTCTTTCCTTCAATAATGTGTTGTAGAAGGCAATTTCCTTCTCAAGATTTGACCAATCCAGTTAGCCTTCCCCTCCCACTTGACTGTATGCAGTACTTCTTCATTCTCACATGATCAGTCAAACTGATCTCCATTCTTCTCCAGCACCACATTTGAATACTTCTCAGGTATTTCTAATCTACTTTCCGAAGTGTGCAAGTTCCAGCACCATACAAAGCTATGCTCCAAATATAGCAATTTACTGGATTTTCCCTTATATGTAAGACCAGTTTGCTGGAGAAAAGAACCTTCCTCTTGTTGAATGCTACTTTTTTCATGACAATCCTGGATTTAATTCCAGGTTCACGTCTTGTACAATTAGTTACGCTACCTTTTTAATAACCCACAACCCTGTCATTGGGAGTTTTTGGTTTTGATGCTCTATTGAAAATATTATTTTGATGTTCCCTGTAGTGAACTCCTTCTATTACCGAATGTGTAAACTATTGCGGCTTTTTTCCGGTCACGTTTCACGCTCATCAACGCAGTTTGTCGCTTGACCGAGCAGACAGCTTGCGACTCTCGAAGTATGTCAGTGTCTTGATGATGTGAAGGCTTCATAAGGAATTGCTGTTCAACCAAGGTTATGAGTCACGTTAGCTCAGTAGGTACAATGGCTAGGTAGAAGAGCTCCCGGTATACATTGAATAAGAGGCTGGATGAACCCTCCGGGCGGTCTGGACTTTTTGAGAAGATAAAAATCGCTTACTCCAGCCGGGACTCGAACTCCTTATTGTCCAGCCCGTGGACAAGTCATTATATCGATTTAGCTCTCCCTTCTTGGTACCAGAGGATATCGGTTTTCAATTCTCGTTGTGGGCAAAGCATTTTTTCTCCCCACCGTCCAGACTTGCCCTCGGGCCCAAGAAATTTCCTGCATCGTGCGTGTCTTGCGTCTTTCAAAGGGGTAAAATAGTCGAGTCGTTACTCGAACTGCTCGTCTTCCTTTACTTCTAAGATTAAGAAGGCGTGGAGCTATACCTCCATTTTCTACGCGTAGGTACCTTTATAACTTATTCTGTTCTACGACTGATTAGGTACGAATCTGCATGTACCTCGAAAGGGTAAGCTTCTGTGGAAGTTCTTGAATGAGAGGAAAATCGATGTACTGTCTCTTTTATAAAAATTCTCTTTCAGCCACGCCTTGATTACCCACAAATTATCCTACAGTTTTAAGTAAGTGTTGGATTCTGGTATCAGCTGTGATAGAAATTTCCCACTGCTCGACACAACGACGTTTCTGAATACGTGAAGTATCTTGCACAAAAATACTTCAAGATTTCAAGCTAAAAACCGAAGAACATAATCAAACAAATGTTCACTGCTTCGTAAACGAAAGGTTATGGTACTTCTACTCAAAACAATATTAAACTTTCCTCGCCAGAAGCATGTATTATCGCGTGCGCGTATTTATCAGGGAGCTTCTTCCTCGAGGACGGGCGTCTTAAGGCGTCGCTTGAGGAGGCATCATGGAGGAGACAAATGACGGTCTTAAAATAATCCCTTCCCGCCTCCTTTACGATCCCAGCATAACAATATACCCTCTCCACCTAACAAGAAATCAAGCGACGAAAAAAATGCGAATGTTGCTAAATGGCCCCGCATCTTCGCGTTCAAACTCTGGAGTGGTGATGAAAGGGAATGAAATGGCACAACGCGCACCGGCTGCTTGGTGATCCCCGAATCTTTACGTTTACTTGCAGTGTAATACCGCGTGTTTGGACTCTACCCACCTTTTCGTATTCCGAACAGAATATAGCATTTCGGAAACTCGATCGGTTTTCGACCTCACGTTGAAAGGTGGGGATGTGCACAACGACGCTGCGAACGTGCTTGTAGAGTCGATCGGGTCTGGATTAGTTCAGCACTGACGCCGGGCTTACGCAGCGTCATATAATGAAAACCCTGTATTATCGGTCACTGGAATAGCCTTAGGTACCTGAAGACGAAAAGTCCCTTTTCTGGTAGCTTGTGTTGAGCTCTGCACACTAAACGAAGGACAAAGTACAGAAAACAGGAATACCAATTCTGATGCTCGTCATTTTCTAGACTTAGGTAGCGGTTCTTCTGGATAGTGTTTATTCCTAATTCTTTCTATTTCCTACGATTTTTAATGTTGTTATGCCTACACCAGTATTTCCGTTGCTGTTTTTGATGCTCGCTTTACGAAAACCCGAAGTGAATTTTTTCTCGCATTGTAGTCATGTACTTGTGTCACTTAGTTATTAATTTGCTTCCTTCGTAACTATTTACTTTGCTCTTCTTGCCTGGGGGGACATGAAAAATATTCAAAAGTTCTTCTGTTTCACAGCACGACGTTTCCCACTCTTACGTCACACATTTCTGTGTTGAACCATGTTCGTTATAGCAAAGTTTATCACCCCAACAGCAACACCACACTACAATATTGCAGTATTCTTTCGGTATACGAGCAGTTGGTTAAAGAATTCTAGCTTATTTGAGCTCCTGACTCTGGCAAACACGTCGTTGCTCCCGGCTCCCTTTCCCAAGTGTCGTCGGTTCCCGAATCTTGTGACTGGGTAGAATGTAAAATAGTTGAACAGTCTGCGCAGAAGCATCAGCATCGTAGGGTCTCTCATTGTTTTTGTAGTTCTGTTATGAAGTGTATTCTTTGAAGGTGTTAATCAGAAAGATTAATGAATGATCTAGAAAAGATCATTCATTTGTTAAGGAATTTTTGTGTATCGTTTACGATAAGATTGGTATTTAATTTCAATGTTTTATTCATAAAGCTTTGAAGCTGTAACTATTGTTTATGTGTGGGCTAATGGCTAAGAATTTTATTTAAATATATTTTCCCACCGTATTATTTTTTCATACCGTTGTATTTCGTATTACGGTGAACGTAACGTGTTTTGAAAGAAACTGTTGAACTGTGGAACAGATTGAAGTATATAACGGGGAAAGAAAGTGGAAATTGATTTCTGTTAGCGTGTCTTCGTCTCTCAAGCTGCTTTAGAAAAAGAGTTTTGCTCGTAAAGTGGGGAATTACTGTAGTACTTTATGTAAAACACGATTATGCTTATTATGAATGTACACTGTAAAACACTGTAACTAC
>Ga0123352_10002657_pt1 | contig 25187 bp, 12 predicted proteins | sample TergutLab28metaG_FD_89700 | JGI IMG/M metagenome (GOLD analysis project Ga0123352, IMG submission 89700) | Labiotermes labralis P1 segment gut microbial communities from Petit-Saut dam, French Guiana - Lab288 P1 | ecosystem: Host-associated > Arthropoda: Insects > Digestive system > Gut ...
CTTTGTTGATGAATATTTTCCAATTAAATATGTCTAATACTGTATTAAGAAGAAATGTCAAAATTTCTACAATTTAGTATTTACTCGTCTCCACAAGAAACAACAATAATTGAACTGAATGATAAAAGACAAAATACAATGATAAGGATAAATATAATAATAATAATAATAATAATAATAAAAATAACTACAATGGGCAGGTTTCTTTTTGAAATGTTGATAAATTATAACTTAGTCAAGAAATTCCCCACATTTGAAGAAACCCAGATTTTCTTCAACGCTTTTACAAAAGCTTGCGACCTGTCCCCAGCCTGAGCCAGATTAATTCAGTCCACGCCCCCCTCCTATTGGTTGAAAATCCATTTTAATTTTAGAGTCTTACATATTACTTCCAAGCGATCTCTTTCAGTCAGGTTTCCCCATTAAAACATTATTTAAACCTCTAGTTTCGTCCATTCTTTCTACGTAACCCTCCCACGTACTACTCCTACTACTCTTCCTCCTTCTCCTCCCCCCTACTACTACTACTACTACTACTACTCATCATATTGGTAGGCCTAATACTAATATAATAATAATAATATACAGAAGTAATAGAGATGTCTCAATTCGTAGGTGATGAGTTTTAAATTTCTGTCTCGCACACGAACAAACATTTCGCGTCTCGACGCAACGCACAATGTATTTCGAGCTTGAAGTTCCATAAATCTACCTAACAGCTGCTTAGGGAGCAACATAAAAAACGGGAATTAATGCGAATTATATTGCGTAAGTGCAATAAAAGTTCCAAAGTACGACATTATTAATAGTAATAATAATATCAGTACACATGGGACTGAAAGAATGATTTGGATAAAGTCACAGAATTATGAAATTTTTTGCACCCATGGAAGTTTCACAATCTACAATTTGACTTTTTGAGAATTTGTAACGAAATAATTAATCGGCTAGATACACTTCAAATTCTACTTTTCAATAAATATTCTTAAGTTGCACGAAAATATTCTCATAAGCAACAATAATTGGTAAGGTTCAAGTTTACATGTAAAATGTATAAAAGCAGTAATATTTCAAGAGTTTTTTTTCCTGGGCCCAAAAAGATGCAAATGGTGACCGCACCAACTGACATATCTATGAAGTCTCAGTTATGGATTGTGAACAAGAAGGTTGTCTGAGATTTTTTTTCACACTAGTAATGTTTATTCTCTCCTTATTTTCCGATTCACCAATGTCACGAGGCTTTACCAACTTGTCCAACGTTAAATTATAAAGAATCTTGTCAATAACATTATGCATGTGGAAAAAGCGCCGAGTTTTCACGGAACTTAAATAACGAGTTTCCAAATTGTATTACTATGGAAATGGCACAGAAACATATACTAACGTTTAGTCTGTTAGATAAGAGAACAGTAGTACGTTCTGATGGCATTGTCAACAATTTTTCTTTCGGGAAAAGTCTCCTTAAGTATGTCCTTAATTGAAAGATTTTCCGTTGCGTATGCAGTTCCATGGTAGCTAACATTTTCTTTTTCCAGCGTTTTGTCCTTTTTTCACTAATATAATGAAATTTCTGAAATTAAGTGTTGTACGTTGGATTATGTTGTCCATTCTTTTATTGAAGCCAAGCCAGCGGTTAATGTTGCAGTGCTAACGCCATCTTTAGGATACACTGCCTGCACAGCGTTACAAGGCGGAAGGCAGTAATCAGAATATAATACAGGATGGGGCATAAAGATCTTCGACTTTTCGAAGAGGTATAAAAATATGAAAGAAGCCATCTAGAAAAAAATTGAATATATTTCTTAAAAATATATTTAAAACATATTTTAAATGGATTTAAAAAATCAGATCAGACACAAGGCGGCCGACGATGGCAACACATTGCTGAAGACGTTCCCGGAAGTTCTTCATCACTCTCCGGGTTAGCTCAGGCGGAATGGAGTCGATTTCCTGTTGGATCATTTCCTTCAAATCCTCAAGAGATCGAGGACGATGTTTTAAAACCTTTTCCTTTAGGTATCCCCAAAGGAAAACGTCACATGGGCTTAAATCTGGTGACCGTGCCGGCCACTCCACGTCTCCCGTTAAAGTGGTCAAAAGCCCAGGGAACAACAACAAAGCCCCGATGTTCACCGTTCCAACCCATTATGGGTACTGACAACGGTAGAGGCTAACCAACCGCATGACACTACCCCCACCTCTCTACCAACACTACAGCTCGCACAGTGCCCCTTCGAAAAGTGGGAGATCTTTATACCCCACCCTGTATATATTACGTGAATTGATTTTTGTTTGGGAACAATTGAAAACAGTACATTACCCGGAAACATATTTTCGTTCTTAATGTTAAATTCTGCGAAGTTGTTAATGGAAGGCAGAGAGGCGAGAAGTTTCTGCTCAACCTATTTCGACGCTGTTATAGTCCGATGTTGGTGTATAATTGTGTATCTGTATATCTCTCGTGGATAAATAGGGAATAGTATATCGACAGCTGGCCTTCAAAATAGATTTAAATTATCAGTCGAGTAGTTACAGAATACTCCACAGCAAGATCTTCATGTTCACTCGGTCATCCCTCTCCCCTTATTAAATTAGGATACAATAGTCGGCATAAGCGTACAGATAGTTGGAAATGTACTGTAATTTGTAAATAATTTGTGTGTTTTAACCTTTATACGCCTAATGTCAATTATAGCGGTCGTACCTCACCGCTAACCTCTAAAGTTGCATTTTATGTGTTTAATCAGCACATATAGTTACCGAATATTTTAAACATAGTACATACTCTCCGTTTTTGTATCTTCAAAATGCAGTTTGTTTCATAATTGTGACGTATTTGGTTTCTGTAATATTCACATTTTATATACAGGGTGTGCTAAAATTAAAAAAAGAATTCCGGCGCCAAAAGGTTAATATAAACGGTACATCATTTATGTAACTATTTTTTTTGGTTTTCCTATTACCCAAACTAGATTTCCTACGCTTTTATGTTAATGCCCCTTACTAATGCAAGTTAAAGTGGCATTCGTAATTTGAATATATGTTCTCACCTTGTAGTGTTTGGGCATATTATATTTCTTTTACGTATGAAATATATTACGTCACATCTATTCTCCCTAAAACGACAATAATATTTCATTTTCTAAAGAAGTTTATACTTTTTTCTTCTCACTCCCGCTTCTTTTGTTTCCTCATCCAGACATTTGTTTTATTTAGCAAGCGAAAGTTTGAACCTCTAGCACAAGGCAGTTTCTTGTGGTTTGCATGTGACTTTCTTAAAACTTAAAAAAAAAGATTAAAGACACAATGTATGAAACAATCTAATAGATTTATTCGAAACAGCATACTGGCGATTATACTCGTATTCAGAAATTTAAATATCTCATCTGCTGGTAACACCGCACAGGCAGTGAAACAATGTGAAGGAAGCAGGAGAGCTCCATCGTTTTCTTTACCCACAATAGGCCAATAAAACAATTTAACTGTAGTATGTGTTTCTCCCAAAGCAGAAGTTTGGTGCCAGGGGTAGGTAGAATAAAATGAGGAAAACCCATCTTATTGTTAAAGCAGACACAGAATATAACGAGGAACCAACAAATGTTCTTTAGACGGACAGAATCCCATAGAAATGCAGAACGTACGCCGAAGTTAATGTAGATTTATATATGTATGTGTATACTCTGATGAAACGTAAATTTCAGGGTATTAGAAAAGAAATTGACCCTTTTAAAATTTTTTTATTAATGCATTTTCTTCGGCGGGCAACACAAAGAACACTTGCAGGCGATGCTTGTTATTTAGTGCTGTATACAAGCAATCGTTTAAGATGGTTATTTATGCATTTATTCCTGGCACGCGTGAGTTCAAGTGGGTGTGGTTCGGAGGTGAAAGTTTCCGAAATACCAGATGTTATTTGATCTGACAGAAGGTTGTTAGATGGACAGGAAACTGGGAAATGAAATGATTAATACTGAACAGGAGAGGATGTTATTGACTTTACTAATAGAATATTAACTGAATGCGTAATTAGACGCGGGGTTCGTACAGAGGCAAGTAATACTTCAGGAACTACGTTTAAACTTTAAACTGTTTTTTGCGAAGCCCCTAGTTTTGCTGCGCCTTAATACCACTTTCCAAGTTATAAATTATGGATATTAATGGAAGGTAAGGTTGTTCAATATTGTTTGAACCTCATAATCGTAAACAATGGCAGGCATGTTTACATCCCAAAACGGCCAGAATGACAAGTACTTCGACTATTCGAAATAGTAGCGAGGTAAATAGCAAGTACACTTACTACCTGAAAATATCTGACAAAACTGTAAAGCGTGCTTTCGACTGAAAGAAAAAATTTTTGTGTAACTCATGTTATTTTGTGTTGGTGGCTTTAATTGCATATAAGATGTTTATAATAAATATATAACTAATTTTATACATTTAAATGCTCTAGAATGAATGGTAAATAAAATTGGCGCTCAGAAAGGAAAAATATTCGTAAATATACTTACGTTCCGGAATCTCAAAAAGGTTAAAAAAATTACCAGTCGAAATGGGGTCAAAACCGGTGATAATTTTTTTTATCTTAGTAATTAACCAACTTGATGAACAAAATTTTTTTTACAGTAAGTTTATTTCGTAGCCTCAACATGTTTCGAGCACATGTGCTCGAAACATGTTGAGGCAAAGAAATAAACTTATTGTAAAACAGAAATTTTGTGCATCAAGTTGGCTAATTACTAAGATAAATATACTGAAATGCGCGGTCAGTAAAACATAAAAAAAAATGGTGATAAGTGTAGGTGCCAGTTGAAATAGCGTTGAAATTAAATGCAAGTACACGTGCCGTCCACCAAATGACACTAAGTGTTTTGCGATTTCGAACACTTTTAACTTTCGTGTTGGAAATGGGGTGGTAAGTGCATTTACTATTTAGTTGAAGGCTTTAATTTATTGTATATGTGGTGGGTAAATATTGATAATAAGTAGAACAATGCACAATTTTATCTTCAATTACAACCTGTATTCTATAAATAACTTTAAAAATGTTGTTAAGCGAAGAGAAAATGGACTCCGCAAGAAACTTCTGCGAGAAAAAAACCTTGTATTATTACAGGATTAAGATTTATTGTTTCATTTTTCCTTGCATATAAAATGCGACTTTTATTTATAAATCTATGTGCAGCTCAATAGCATTTAGACCTTACAGTATAGATTTGTTTAATATTTATTTATTAATGTCGTTGTTTTTGGTATTGTTTCAGCTTCTTGTATAAAACATTTATTAGAGACACTGTAAATGTATTTGAGCGTCAAACGATATCTTGCCCAACTTAAATCGTAAAATACTCTTCGACATTTTCTGGTGTGCTTCAGTCAAAGGAAATTCCGTAGATATTGTAGCGTCGTAATTGTTAAAGGAGTGAGCTGTACATAACAATTACATGTCCGAGGAGGCGTGTATAAATAAAGATTAAGGATTGAATATAATATTATTGAAATATTTGTTTAATGATACAGTACGGCTCTTCTGTGCTTCGGTTTGTAGCAAGCTATTCAGTGCGCGTCTATCAAAAGGACTTTCACATCCTTCGCTCACAACAGGATAAATTTGTTCTGCCGTTTGACATGATGTTGTGTAAGAGCTACACGAAGTTCAATTTGCCGTAACTTTCGCCTCCCAGATCAAACATCCTTTTATGTACGTACTGACCTTTCTAATCTCCGATTAAAGCATTTCCATCATTAATCAACAAATGCACCCGCCTTTTACACGTATAAGGACAGGCTTGCTCTGTTTCACAACACAGAAGCTGTAGGGATATCGCATTTCGGGTTCTCTATACTGCATGTTCCGGTATTTGGTTACATGAAAAATATAGGGTTGTCATTTGTCTTCCTGACAAGACCGCCCTAACCGCCAAATGTAACCGTAGATGTACGGCAGGAGAATATAGCCTAAGCACCTGATATTGTACACATGTACACCAATGTCTGGTTTTGGAGGGAAAACAAGGGGGGACTATGTACACAGATGCGTAAGTGGGAGTCTGAAACAGAAAGACCATCCCTGCCGAAATGAGGGTGGATGAAATTAATACAGAGTGCGTGCTTCGTCATGTATGGCTAATGGGAGCAGATGGGATCTAAAACTGTATGACACTGAAGACTGGTTGGAAATTCACTTACTTTGAAACATGTGCTCTGAATACCTCCCTCAACATTTAATGAAATCAAACTTCTGAACTGTCTATTGTTACGAGTATGGTTAGAATTCTGACTCCACTAGACAATTCCACGCGAAAATCACGTGCGGTGGTAAGGAAACCTGTTAATTTGAAGGGGCGTTCTTTCATATATTGTTATATCATCATCATCATCATCATCATCATCCGTTCCAAGTTAGGTCATGATAGATTTGTTTCGTCCTCGTCTAATATTCCCTTTAAAGGCCTTCCAAATCGCCTTCTTCTTTTAGTGTATAATTCAGCACTTGTTTGGAATTCTGTTGTTGTTCATTATACTTAATTACTTACTTACTTACTCCATGGTGCAGAGTCTTTCTTGAGCAGCTAACTGGTTTACAGGTAATCAAGAAAATCCCCGCATTTCACGGAACCCGAAGGTTCATTACCGCACTCACAAGCGTCCACCATCTGTCTCTATCCTGGTCCAGCCCAATCCAGTCCATATACCCACATCCCACCTCCTGGAGATCCGTCCTAATATTATCCACCCATCTACGCCTAGGTCTCCCCAGTGATCCCCATCCCTCTGGTTTCCCCACCAAGACCCTATACACCCCCCTCTCCTAAACCCTATGCGCCACATGCCCAGCCCATCTCATTCTTCTCGATTTTATCGCCCGCACAATATTGGGTGAGGAGTACAAATCATTTAGCTCCTCGTTATGCAATCTTCTCCATTCCCCCGTTACCTCATCCCTCCTAGGTCCAAATATTCTCCTCAACACCATGTTCTCAAATACCCTCAGCTTCCTTTCCTCCCGCAATGACAACAACCAAGTTTCACACCCATACAAAACAACCGGCAAAATTATAGTTTTATATATCTTGATCTTAAAATTTTCGGATAGTAATACATTGTTATAAATTTAACAAAATACAGTGTCCCTTGAAAGTAATAAAAATATCTTGCAAATTGAATATAGACATTATATTTCTGATAATACGTACTGTATACTAGTTTAGTCAAGACGACTATTACAACAATGCAGTAATTGCTGAGATATTACACCGTCAAATGGCAGAACAGAGACGAAAAATTTATTAGGAAAATTTTGGAGGCTTTTGAAAACATTAGTTATAGATGGAAGAATGATGATAACATGCATTTTAATGAAATATAATTTTAAAGGACTGTGAAGTAGATGGAATTTATTTTCAGACACAGTAGTATGAAATGTTCTCTTTCGTGTTTTCAATAAATGCCCCAGAGACATACCAATAGGAGCACAGCATAAACAAATTTCAATTATCAACAAGCATTTTAATGACATATTTTACTTCACGCAACCACAATTGACTTTCTCGCTCATTTGCTGTAATAACACTTTATATTAACATGTAATTATTTTAAGTTCGAAATAATTTTTTATTTAATACAAAGTAAAATGTTTTCAGCGAAATGTACATTTTCTTAACACTGGTTACAGCTGAAGCTGTCAGTTGATAAGCAGTTGCTACACTAGCTTCTGGCGAGATGGATCTATTTTCTGTGAAACCGAAATCACACTTTTGAGAATGTATCATTACTGAATATAATCAAAGTTTAGGTATCACTCAATTACCATACCAACCACTGCACATATATAAATTTATAAAATTTACACATTAAAACATTGAAAACGCTCCGACATGTTTCGGTCCTAGGACCATCATGAGGGAGCTATATCGTCCTTGCTAAAGTTACACTATTAAAAGTCACATTAATTTCACTATTCCAGTTGGGTTTTGTGGCAGCATGCAGTGTTGTGTTGTGTTGCCAAGAGTGCCCTCTTACGGATTGCGTTCTACAGAATGCCACAAAACCCAACTGGAATAGTGAAATTAATGTGACTTTTAATAGTGTAACTTTAACAAGGACGATATAGCTCCCTCATGATGGTCCTAGGACCGAAACATGTCGGAGAGTTTTTAATGTTTTAATGTGTAAATTTTATAAATTTATATATGTGCAGTGGTTGGTATGTTAATTGAGTGACTTGACAACATGCGCGGTGTAACAACGAAAAAAAAGTTTAAGTATATTTTGATATTATATTATTAAATTCGCATCCTTGAATCAGCTATTGTTGTGTGGCTTAGATTTTATGCTCTTATCCTTTATTGTGAAAAATTTTTTCAAATGCTTAATTTACATCATCGAGTGGTGGAAAATTTTATGAATTGGAAATGATATGGAAGTGTTGGAGTCTTATTTGAATAGGCGATTACCAAATTCATTTTAACCAAGAAATTTCAGTGACGATAACGAGAACCCGTTTTGATGTTTGTAGCCTGGACTGCCCTATTACAAAATACGAGGGGAAGGTATCCAATTATTTAGGTTGATTTGAATTTGGGTGAATACCAGTTATTCTTTTTTTTATTAGTAAGAAATTATTTATAAATTTTAATGTTTTCCTTGCGGTGAGTATTCGTGACTGTGACCTATTCAGTTACATGTTTTCTTCCTGTAGGTGGATACGGAAGGAAACTTCTAGTTATAGGCAATAGAGTCTATATTCTCCCGAGATGTTGGCACCCATCCACAAGTCAACACCATTTATAATAAAAAAACTTACCAAGCTAAAACAAAGCGAATTCATAAGGAAAGAACTAGAGATCTCTGGAATACAAGACGTGAGACTCAAATACAAACAAAACTGGATTAACCACCTTGAAAGAATGGACAACAACAGACTCCCGAATTACGCCCCCAACTACAAACCTCGAGGAAGAAAAAACCGTGGACGCCCCAGGAAACGATGGCAATGCGTCGATGCCGGAACAGGTCAAACGACCTAATCCATAGAGGAAGAAGAAGACGACGAAGATGATGATAATGATGATGAACTTCCCAAGCTGATAAAATTTGGATATTGTGAAGTCGTTAATAATAACTTTACAATGGAAGCCACCCAGGATAAAACTCTTGTTTTTCTTTGGTCGGAAATATCATAAAGTGATATCAGTCTCTTAATCATCCTACACATTCAGCTGTAATTTTGACTGCACGTGAATGTCAGATTACGCACTGCCAACGAGCAGCATAATCTACACAACCTCTGCTTCCTCCTATGGTCTCGCACAGTAACTGGTTTCTTTTACCACTCTGTCTCTGATCTTGCTAATGCATATGTCTCCCTTTCATGTCACAGTGGCTATACAACTGAAGTGCCTGTCGTTTCAATCAGTGAAGTCTGTGTACTTACAAGCAATGAGATCGGTAAGAGCTTGATGTAAACCAAATTACTGTCGCTAATAGTAACTTAGCAATTTAAGAGTAGAAATTCAAGAGTAATATAATGCAAACTGATTACGAAGAAGAGAATAAGTCTTCACTAATCATAAAGGGTTGGATTGTGCCTCACAAAGAACAAAATGTTGAACTTTGAAAAGACCAATAAGCGACCGGTGCACAGCAAGTTGCATCCTACTGCGTTCTGCAGAGCCACGTGGTTTTTCGGGTGACTGTCACAGTCTCCGCGAGCACATTTCCTTTCTACTGTAAATGGAAAACACATATTAAATAATTTCACTTGCAGTCTTTTCTTTTTCCTCCCCATCCTTGTCCATAGTCTGCACTGAGTTTTTTTGGTGTAAACTACGACTAGTAAAATTTGTTTCTCACAAATTTGCTAAATATTTCACTTTTACCCAATTAAAGGTAATGTATATACAGGTTTATTTCATTTTAAAGCTACGAATTACATTTTTAACCTCACAGGGTTTCCGCTAATATTCAAACATAGCCTCCAGTATTACACAGATATCAAGTTTCTGAAGACCGAAGGCTTGAAGTATTATTGATCTGGCCCTGGTTTAGTTACTGTTTACCAGGATGACAATCTCTATGCAGCCAGAGCGGTGTTGCACACACATTACAATTTGCGTTCCAGCATCCCGCATTACAGACAGCGGTGACAATCTGACCGCTATTCAGTTCGCAAAATGTTCGTGTCACTGAGATCCGACGGCATAATAAAATTATTATTCATACAGCATGAAAGACAGGTCGGATTTTGGGGACAGTGGGCTTCTTTCATACCAACTGTAGGGTATTGTTTTTAGAAACTGCGATGCTGCTTCATAGAATAATAGAACGCTTATGTATGTGACATTTCATTGCGTTTACTGTATGCTTGTGTGATCGGTTTCTGGGTACACGGATTATGATTTAAACAGCACACGGATTTATACAATGGTCATGTGGTGTTCGATCCGCGGACGAACAAACCAACAACACACTGGATTAGCACACATGAACGAATGTGCTTTTATAGGATATGTAATGAAATGAATTGTGTACGTCAGCACTACCTTTTTTATTTATACATAAGGCTACATGTTTCGACCCATCAGTCGGTCATCTTCAGGCCTACATAGCAGACTTACGTCATTGGTGCTGTGAGCACATTGGGATCCCAATATGTTTACATTAATAAAATGAAATCTGGTAAGTTTCTTTGCTAAGGAGGAATAAATTATGTGTAACACGCATTTATCTAGTTAAAATGTTTAAATCATGTGTTGACATTTAACAATTAAAACACTTCCTATTATCACTTTGGTATCCTGTGGTAATGTGAAGTTCTAATATACGTATTATCCGCTCACACGCGCAGTTCATCGGAAGATCCATCCGGATACGTCACAATAAAGTCAACATATTTTAGCTACAGCACGCCATTCTACGTAGCGTATACAGTTCAAAAGGAAACGAGTGGATTTTTAGATTCCACATTACAACTAGCAACGGATTCTGAAGACGACGAAAAACAATCCAGCTCAACACCAAAAACAACAAAGACGAACAGCCAACCCTTACCACATAACTGATCGGAACAACAGTATCTGATCATCGTTTCGGAAACGTACGACAACACGTGCACCCCCGAGAAGCTGCAATTACATAAGACTCACTCCGGCGGATAATATATTAGAACTTCACATTACCACAGGATACCCAAGTGATAATAGGAAGTGTTTTAATTGTTATATGTCAACCCATGATTTAAACATTTTAACCAGATAAATGCGTGTTACACATATTTTATTCCTCCTTAGCAAAGAAATTTACCATATTTCATTTTATTAATATAAACATATTGGGATCCCAATGTGCACACAACACCAATGACTTAGTCTGTCATGTAGGCCTGAAGATGACAGAGTGATGGGTCGAAACATGTAGCCTTATATGTAAATCAAAAAGGTAGTGCTGACGTATATAATTAATTTTATTATACGTTCATTCTAGCACTTCGTGATGCCTTCTTTCAAATTTTATAGGACAATTCTGTGAATCATGCCTCAGACTGTTTCCGTCACATGGAGTCCAGACCTACCAGCATTTCTTGGGTATTCTCTTAGGGTCCTGAATGTAGGTGTCGAGAATTCAGTTTGTTACTGTAACGCCTTTGCCCACCCAACCCCCTCCCCCCGGGTTAACAAAGTTTATAAATAAACGTATAACTTTTAAGAAACTGAAATGACTGCTAAGTGGTAAGAATTCTAGTAAGAAGCTATATTCATTTCGACACTCGGACATACTTCACAGGATGGGGTAAAACTGGGAATTTGGTAACGAATTCGGTTTGTATAGCAACACAGGTGGTGCGATGGACCTTAGCTAAGATCTAGGCTAGCTACGTAATTTTTATGACGTTTCTTTCCCTACAATTATAGTGGCGGTTAACTCTTGCGACATTGTATGTACGTAGCTAGGATATACCTCAGCAAAGAAAGGAAAGCCACAATTATTCAGGTTATAACAAAAGCGTGAATGTGGCAGAAGCTTCTCAAGGACCTGTGTTAAGAGGGCATGGCGGAAAATGCGACTTTCGCAATAATTACGTTTCTGGTGTATCAAGCCGTGTTTTTTTTTTTGTATTTTCCTGTGGCGCTGCAGCCTAGCGCGGACCATAATCACCTTGAGGTTTCTAGATCACACACAACGCAGCACCAGAGTCGGTAGGTCTCCTCTGGACGAGTGTTCAGCTCGTCGCAGAGACCTCTACCTGAAAACACACAACACTCTCAACCAAACAACATCGATGTCCATGGCGGGATTCGAACCCATAGTATCAGTAGGCCAGCGGCCCCAAACCTACATCTTAGATCGAACGGTCATTATGATCTGTCACCGTATCAATGCGTAGTACCAAATGTATTCTCGTTCATGCTGCCGTTGTTTGTACGTTCTATGCACCCTTGTAGTAGGTGTAAGAACTAGACATAACACTCCGAGGTGAATGAAACCAGAACATGCAGTGCAAAATTCCAGAAGATTTAAATCCAAAATCTGATATCAGTGTATGCAACCATCAGTCAACAATTTGGACTAGTGTCTGTTAGTTTAAGTGTTTTCTTCTTGGAGTACCCTGAATACTGGACGGGAGACGTCTTCGAAACGTTGATAAATACTCCTATATACAATTCTACACATTGTGTTAATAGAGAAGAAGGATATTCTCAAGTTGTGAGTTGCAAGATGAAAATTGCTGTAGTTGTGCGCAGTCTTCAGAAAGGACCACAAACGTTTAATTTCACAAGAAGCCACATAACTGCAGCAGCCTACTGGTTGTGTAACAAAAGTTCTGTGTTGCAACTTCAGATGAGTTAACAGAAATGCTGCAATTGTTATTCCAAACATCCTAAGGGAAATTAATTTTTAAGTTATACAAATCCGAATAATGATTGGGAGTATGTATTACACGTGTTAATGCAAAGTATGTTAACCAGTTCTCTAATTCATATTTTCTTTTGACTGCATAGGAGGAATTTCTTCTATTCAGAGTGACAGATTTCTGTTAAGGGCAAGCAGTTTAGGTATAAATATTGTCTGGAAAAAGGTTCCGTGTATTGCAGCTCACTTAACCTTGTATTTACGGTTATACTCACGTAGAATAACCTGTTCTTGTCTATTTCGAAACAAAGTGCAAATATAGAAATTACCGTGCAATATTATACTCATATTTCTAATTTCTTTGACGATGATGCTGTGATATATTAACAACAAACATTATGTCCTATTTCAACTAGCATTCGAGCATAACAAGTCCACCAAACCCAGTAGTTTGTCTTATCACTACTTACCTCCGTAGAAGCATTAAATTTTAATGTTCCTGTGTAGAGGTCATTTGTTTTTTGGTGCTCTATTACTATGAGTGCATGCTTTTACATCTGAAATAAATTGACGCGATTTCCATCTGAGAAGTAAACGGGACAAGATGACAACTAAGTCAGTCTAGCGTTTTTATATTTTGTGATTATGATCGCCAACACTTTATTCTTGTACCAAGATCACGATTATATTTTCCGCTATCCAATTTAAAACACACAAACTAAACCAGTGGAGAAGAGACTCTACCAGTTATCAAGTTTGAATTAACAGGGCTTGAAGGCAACAATGACGTAATTTTTAGTACTGTTCAGCTCCGGAACATTTTTCATTCTTTGGTGCTCCAAAAGTACGAAATGTGCATAAAAGTAAGAGAAAGTAGATTTATTTGTTTTAAAAGTTAGTGAGAAGGCACATATGCAGTGGGCCCGTTATGCATATCTGGGCTTAGTCGCCATCAATGTACTATGGACAGAAGAAAGTAGCGTTTAAGTAATTAGTCTTTTTCACAGTCTGGCCAGTTCTGTTTGTCACATTATGGTGCTACACACTCATATATATATATATATATATATATGACATACAGCTTTGATTCAACACGGTACATTAAAATTCTGTTGTGGAAATTGAAACCGTACGTACAAATAACAACACATTTTGAGCATTTTATTTCAGAATCTAATTTCTATTCTTCAACTACTTTCAGGTCATAATTAACATAACATGGGACAGAATGTCGCTCTGGTTAGTACTCCTGCTTCCTATTCGAAAGGTGCCCAGTATATATTTGGCACTTAAGCAGTTCATTCTGAGGACTTATTGGGGGTCTGTCAGTCTATGTACGTATTGTCGAATAGCACCTTGAATATGACCAGAATACATTCATTTACATTCTTGTCAGTTAAACAATCACAATTCATTCTTATTATTAGTTTTTATGTAAGTAAATCATTTAAGGGGCCATTACGTAAAAAAGAATAAATAAATAACTAAAATAAACAAACAAATAAATAAATAACTAAATAAATAAGTGCAGCTTGAACTCTGTTATTATGTTTTAATATGAAAACTCATTTCAGTTCTGGAACGTGCAAGTAGCAGCAATTGGGGTACCATAGCCAGTAGTGGGACTAGGCTTCTGGTTGGACGAACCATAGAATTTGGTTTGGTTACTGGCAGGGGAAATATGTTGTTCTCTAATAATAAACGTCCAGACCAGCTCTTGCCCCACACAGTCTCCTCTCCAGTGTGTAGATGGTGCCCTCTCTCCTGGAGTAAAGTAACCGCAAAGTGAAAACGACCCCACACCTCCGTCTAGGTCGGAGGTTGAGAATACGTGTAGTTATACCTCCTCTCATACTCCGTGGTGAAGATACGGACGCGTTTACTGTTGTTGAAAGTGACCAGTGGAAGAAATTGCATTTCATTCTACAAGAATGTAGTTATTTTAGGAGGAGTATGAGCCATTTCTACAAAACCACGCTCCTTAATCCCATATCACTATTTAAGAAGCAGATTAAATGAAAATGGCGTTCACTGATCTTCGATTTTTTTAAACTTCATTGCACCTTTTCAGTTTTATTGCACAAGAGAAACCTTGTTTGGCTATTTAATAACACCGAATGCAAAACCAGAGTCAGTATGTTTAACATAAATGGCATTGTCAGGTTTCGTGAGAGAGAGACATGAAATTCGGCTAAATAGTTTGTAAAATTTAGCTACTTTCTTACAAAAAACCTACACCTTCTCAATTTCAACTACTCTCCTTAAATTTGATGTATGTTTGTCCGTGCAAAGTATATGTTTAGAGAAGAAGACCAACTAGATGCTACTGAATGATTTATTGCACTTGTAATTTGCTGATCATGTTTCGGGCACTTATATGCCCATCATCAGGAGCGCGAGACTATACTTGTATTATTACTGCATATGGTGTTTAATGCCTTGTTTGCTGGTGGTCGGCGGTCAGATGAAGGGCAGCAGGCTATGCGTCCGGGATGATGGAAGCTGCTCGAGCAGCTTCCCTCATCCCGGACGCATAGCCTGCTGACCGCCGACCACCAAGCAACCTAGGCATTACACACCCTATGCGGTAACAAAACAAGTATAGTCTCGAGCGTCTGATGATGGGCATATAAGTGCACGAAACATGTTGAGCAGTTTACAAGTGCAATAAATCATTCAGTAGCATCAAGTTGGTCTTCTCAACGCCTACTCTCCTTAAATATTATTTGGGAATAGAACAGAAGTATCTTTTGAGAATCATATCGAATTTATAAATACACTCTGTGGGAATATTCAGATTTGCAGCAACGCAAAGCACGTATTATATGCAGTAAGGACTGTACTTCTGCTGCTGACATCTTGTTCTGAAGTGCGTCTAATTTTACTGCCAAAGGAGACAAAACTTTTCATTACAGATTGAGAGTTTTCCGTCTGAGGGTACTCACAGAATTCTGATGACGAACAGACATCTAATTTACTCACCTCAACCTCCAATCCTAATATGGGGAAGATCTTCAAGGCGGGGTCCTCTTTTGGTGTGTAGCGATAAAATTCCCGCCTCCCTTTGTACCATTTAACCGAATAAAGTGAATCTCCTTCGAGGTCGAAGTGGCAGAATAAAGTCGCTGTTTCCCCTCGTCGGATTGCAGTCGGTACAACAACACGCACATCCTTCAGACCGACGCAGCTGTCTGAAACAGAATTGAAATATTTGTGTTCTGACTACGTGTGTTTTAATTGTCGTCGCGTAGAACTTAAGTGCAACATGAATAGACAGGGAAATATTTTTATGATCGACTTCACACCTATGATAAAGTGGCTAATATGTGTGTATGTTAAATCTATGAGGCTCTAGGACATGTTAGATATAATAAATAAGTAAATAAATAAATAAGCTGCACACTCTAGTCATGAAGATATATGAGGGAGTGGAGTTACAGCGCCGCGTATTCTTAACTTCGACAGTAGATAAGAAAGAGTGTTAAGCACCACGCTCCCGCTGTTTTATTCAAGAGGGAAGATTTTCTGCGGCTCACAGAATTGAAAGCTTGATGTGTCCATTAATATAATTTGGACAGTTTTGAGGAAAAAATACTTCTTGGCTGTCCAGTCAACAGTCTAGTCGCTGTACCGAACCTATTGCGTTGGTACGAAAAACGAATTGCGTGACTTCGTATTTTTAAAATTTGTAATAAATATTTTAGCCTACTGAAGTAATGCTGCAACCTGCAGGCTTTAAATAAATAAATAAATATATATATATATTTTAAAAGATATGTAATAAGAACAAACAAAATGCACACTGATCGATGGCAGGGTGTGCATATCCTGTCATCGACCAGACTGCTTATATGGAAGCATGAAAGAAATACCATAAAACTGCATGTACAAGTCTTCCCGAGAATGAAAACTTGGATGTTCGAAACATGTACGAGGACAATATAATTAAATTAAAACATTAATGAAAAAATGTGCATAGTGTTGGTTCTTCACACTGCACGGTTCAAAAAAGTAGAATATTCCGATATTTTTTCCAAATTAAATGTAACAAATGCTGCAGGTCATAAAAATGTACCCAGCTCACTGCTGTTGCATAGGACACGTCAGCACTCACACTTATTACATTTCATTTCGTCAAAAGCAATTATAGTACTTAGTGGTATTTCACGCAATTAATAGCAAATCATCATTGTACATATCAACAAACATGCTTTTCAATTTTTTCTATATTTTTTTCACACGTCTCAGTACTATGATATTTTTTACAACAATTTCTTGATCACAAATCACAGATCTAATTCGAAGAACTAAACACATATATATAACAATTAGAAATACAGAATATATAGAAATTTCGGGCCTCTTGGAAGGTCACGTCGTGTACAGCTGCACAGTCTCTCACACGTTCATGGTTCGTGTTGCCTTCTGTTTCAGCTCGAAGAAGTCTAAGGAGAGTTGGTTCAATATTCATAAAAGAAAGTGGTAATTTATAATACCTATTCAATTTTATAGGATACGTTTATTTTACCATTTTCTCTTTTAATGTGGAAATTTTTATTTTTTTACATCATTTTTCGAATTTTTTGTATACTTACTCTCATACGCTTTCTTTTTTATTCATGATAAAATCTTAAGTCTTTTTTTTCAGATTTCTTGACGTTTAACAGGTTTTACCTGTAAACTACAGGGTGAGAATAAAGTCTTTCTCTGATTACAAATATTTATTACAAGAAAACTACTGTACGTGGAATACAAACATTTTTTTAAAATGTAACTCAAGAAGTTTTTTTACAACACATTAGTACACTTCAACATGTGCTACTCTTGTTGCACGGAGAACGTCTAATCGATAATCAGTTTCTCTTCACGTGTTCTCCAACATGTCTTCAGTTATTGTAACCAAAGCATCTGCTATTCTTGCCTTCAAATTTGTAATATCTGGAACTCGTGTCGAAAACACTTTGTCCTTAACATACACCCAAAAGAAGAAGTTAAGGGGGATGATATCCGGCGATCGTGGTGGCCATGGTGTCGGACCATCTCTCCCAATCCACCTGTTTAGAAATGTTGCATCCAGAAACCAAATGTTACAAATGTTACAATAAAAACATCACATAAAATTTTGGAAACTAACTTACGTAATGATAAAAAATATGTTTGTATACCACGTAGTTTTCTTGTAATAAATGTTTGTGATCAGGGAAAGACTTTATGCTCAACCTGTATATAGGTAATAGGGGTTCGAATTGTTACTCGTATTATATGTATCTGTGGGATTCCAAAACCACGTGGAATATTGAGATATGGTTTTTTGCATAAGCATGACAATAAATGAATTTAAGATAATCCACGTAACTCTATTCGTGTGACTACTTAAATATATGGACCCTGTGAAGGCCATCAAGGCGTATCAAGAAGTGAAGGTAGAGTGGAGTTCGTTTTTTGCTTTGGCACTAAATGGACTTTATTGGTCGAAGTCATGCCTGTGTCCTTTACGTCAGGGAATGCGCCCCACCGCCAATTAATCCTAATCAGTAATGACCGGTTGTTTTAACGAAGAGGAACACTGAAGGACGCATTTGCACGTTAAAATACGCTTTTTCATTCTGACAGTTTTTATTTAAACTAAGCTTTGTAATCCTAACTATTAGTACGATAAAATGTGATTTGGTATTCTAAAAGTTTAAGTTAAACTAAGTTTTGTAATTCTAACGGTTATTAAGTTGAAGTAAGTTTTGTTATCTAGCCATTTGTATGATAAAGATAGCTTTGTTAAAGTAACCGGTATTACTTCAAAGCAAGCTTTGTTATCCTAACCGCTTGCACTTTACAGTACGCTTTGTCATTCTGACCATTTATTTACCTCATTACCAGTCCACTTTATTTGGCTGTGGTACTCGCTTAATGTACGAAAACAATTCGTCTTAATTTGTTGGGAATAAATCGATGCCTTTCGGCTGCTGGACCGAGAATAGAATTGATTTAATGATTTGGGAACTGCCGTTCATCTAAATTACTTTAAAAAAATACAGTCCCTAACTCACAGAAAACACGCTACGTTTCAACTATAAAGGACACGCCGTAAATGTTTATTTTTTCGGAATATATAATTTTTTTTTAGAATAAAACAAATACTTGGACAGGATATGTGAGCATAGTGCAACATTTCTTAATGTTACGCCAGGTGTTACAGATGGTTATCACTGGTGTTTGAACAGTCAAATAAACATAATTAATTTCAATGTTAACCGAGTCCTCGAAACAGTTGTTATATTATGGGAAAATGAAATATTTAAATTTGCTTTTTCAGTCCTTTCATTACCTTGCTCTTGAAGATGTTTTCAGTTACATTATCATAATTTAGTTCCTTGGAAGAACAAAGTCCGCAGGGCACATCTGAATAATTGACATATGTGACATACCCCATAATTATACACACACCGAGGAAGCTACATTATAGTTGCATTTTAATAAATCAGGTAGCTAAAAATAACGTAAAAATTTTCTATTTATAATTAATGAAGAAAATTAATTAATTTGACATTCAGAGGACTGTGTTAGACGTCAACATAACTAGCATGACAAACACCTATTGTTGTATATAAAATGTTGGGACTCCTGATGATGGACAGTAGATCTGTCCGAAACATGTGAAGTTCTTTATCAAAATAAACTTGATAAATAGTGCATCTCGTTGTCTTCCATTATAAGAAGACTAATTAATTCTTATAACTAAGCGAAATATTGGGTCACGTTAGGTTATATACAAAAAGGGAAGATGTTTTACAAGAGGAAGCTATAACATAATTAGGCAGAGAAGCAGTCAAAGTCTTGTTAGAAACGAGATATCACCTACTTAGGAACCGACACAAACAGATGCTAATTTTTTTGCTTGCAATTTTGAAGCAATTTCCTGTAGTCAAGGAATGCTTTGTACATAGGTATCAGACAGAAAAGAAGGAAGACTTCAGGGGATATTCGTCAGTCCCCACGCTGACGATGGGCAGACCTAGTTCTGCATTCGTCGTCGCGTAAAACAAGGGAAGTTTGCTTCAGGGCAGTGAACTAACGTGCGGTATAATGAAATATTCCATACCAATCACACAGTTTCACTGTACAGTGTGTGCTGAATCACTGGTTAGTTTACTTGGTGTAGTTTATTCAGCGAAGATTTCTGCACTGAATGTGTTATATAGCGTCCACTAAATCAATAAATGTGAACAGCGAAGTGGAAGCCTTGTCCTAGGAAAAGGGAACTAAAGCATTGGGCCGGAGGTTTTGACTAAAATCAAGAAACATACCAGCCTTGACGCGGATATCTGTGGTGGACTTCAGTGTAATTGCAAAATTAATCGATGTCTGTAGTACGACAATTTGGACTTATAGTCTGTGCGGTTTTTGGGATTTAATATATTGAAAATTATGGACTCCTGTAAAGGAAAGCAACTTATTATTAAGAAGGATTTTTGAATTCACGAAAAACTGAATTTAGACACTTGAATCTCCTACTGTTTTACTGCAGACCTCCTATATATTTGGCACACTCAGTTTTGTGAATTCACAATTCGGTTTTTGGTTCTCACAATTCATGATCTAATAATTTTTGACATGTGATCATTTGGTACTTAGCTGGTGGTGCAGTTTGATATCAGAATTTCTCCGTCCGTAATTTAATAGGAGCCAAACTTTTACACAGCTGTTTTAGAACCAAGAAACTCTATACAAGATTTACGTTTTTTTTTGCGTTTTGCTGACCGTGTATCTCAGTATATTTATCTAAGTAATTAACCAACTTGATGCACAAAATTACTGAGATAAAGATTTACGTATTTATTTAAAGATGACATCCAACTGTGTTGCCGTAACTCAATTATTCCAAAAACAGTCCAGTCAGACACAACTGCTTTATTATACAAGCAAATCTGCTTCTACAACATTTCCCTATGGACCTGTGGATAAGATACGTTTAATACGTTGTAAAACAGGGAAATTACATGAACGCCTTAGAAAAATACAACCGAAACTCATAAACTGCAAGAAATAACAAAATAAATGATAAATATAGGCTGTTTGATCAATAAATATGGCAAGGACAGGAACTGACCTTGTTCACATTTGGTGGCCTTGCTTGGAACCACTCCCTCAGCAGTACATTGACCTTAATCGATAGCACAACACAACCTACCAGGAAGGTTAAGTAAGAAACAGAAGAACACTTTCTATATAGTTATAGTTGGTACCTGTATATCGACAACAGTAAAAATGTTGATTTTCATTCATCTTTACATTGCAGTGGACTGTTCTGTGCAACGGAATTTAAGTCAACAAAGCTTATTTGAAGTAAAAGTAACAAGAATGAAATGCAAACAATGAAATTGCACGAAACTGACACAGAGACGTTGGATGAATGAGTAAAAACAACTCAGGGTACTCACCCCTATTTTTAATGAAACTTAAGTAACTGAACTATAGAAGCTAAAATAATCAATTCTAACTTCAATATAAAACTCGATAAATTTTAACAGTTTTTACAAGGTTTTGTTTACAGAAATTGGTGGTAAGTAACGCAAATAATCACTCGGAACTTATTTACGATTTATGTTATGTTCGGCCATGTTATTATTTTTCATAATTTTTTTTATGAATATCACATAGTTATTTAACAGAGATGGTTCTTCCAGTATCCGTGCTTTCTTCTTTCTCTAAATTTTGTAATAGCTTCGCCTGATGATCAATTTATTGAGAGAAACTTAGCGACATTTTATAGAAACAGAATTGATTTTGAAATAAGATCGTTTTGTTTGAATATTTTTTTGGGGGATGATTGAGATATAAGATTCGAGACAAATATATAACGTAGTAAGTAAGGAATTAACTTGATGGTATAGGAAATTTCATCAAAAGTTATTATCTACTTAGGAAGTCGAGATTTTCCTGTTTTTTATGCAATCGGAAAATTTATTACAGTAGAATCACTGCAATTTATCAACCAACGAATGCGCGTATAATTTCACATATAACACTTTTAAAATGTTTTAAAGGTGTTTTATGTGACATTATATGTGCATTCGTTGATTGATAAATTGAAGTGATTCTACAAAACATGCACGGTGCTAAATAAGATTTATTACAGTATTCTAGATGGTTATCTGTTCGTCAGCAGTCTGGGCCAGTACAGTCCATATTCGTTGAAGATTTGCTTCACTTTTATCTCTAAGTAATTTCCGGTTTTCAAGTGATCTCTTCCCTTTAAATATTTGGTCTCTCTTTTTCATGTACTGTTCGTGCCTTTCTTTCATGTGCTTTAACACCATCCGTCTGACACTTCTTATAAATTAATAAAGATTACCGTCACACACAGCTATGATTATTGTCCAATAATATTGCCTTCACAATAGGTTTCATATATCGGCCCCACTTCTCAAGTAGCGCATTTTAAAGAGAGTTCTGTTACACAATAAATATAGTTGTTTTTGACGACAACCTTTTAAATTAGTCATTATAAAACACAACACGATGTCCCTTATTGTAAAAAATTACCATTATTTAATTTGCAAACCCAAAACTAGATCTTAATTTTGATAGTACAACAAAAACTACGATAATTTTACAAATGGTAGTAATAATTTGTTTTAAAATGTAACTTAATTTCTTGTAGTCTACACTACAACATATCTCAGTATACAGTAATATTTACAGTCACTCTCTTAATAACCTCAAATATCCAAATATAACATTCTCATTATACGTCTAAATGCGACCTTTATTTGTTTTCTCCCTGTAAGGTACAGAAATTCTTCTCGGACACCCAATGTGACGACACTAAGTAACTTCATTTATTTAATTACAGCACCTAATTTCGTATCGTTACAAAACAAAGTTAGAAAGGAGTGTTCTGTGAAAATTTTTACCCCTACTTTTTCAATGGCACACGGAAAACAAGGGAAGACTTGTAGATGTAGGAGAAGATACGCGTATTAAATGGTGTAATTAAAAACTGGGTGAAATAAAGGACTTCACAGCATGCTGAAATTCTCTACCTTTAGTTGACCTTTATAACACGTGGTAAAATATATGATTTATTAAAAGTAATCTAAGCGTTTTAAATTAATTACTAAGAATTTTGTAAATGTTCTAGTCAGAATATCGTCCATAGGCATTATTAAGTAGCTTATTTTATCCATTATACTTTGTACAACATAAAAATAATATTTTTTTTTCGAATTATACATAGTATGCAGATTTCATTGGGCCGTGGGTTTCATTTAGATGTGTATTGTCTTTCTACATGCAACAAGCCTGCGAGCGTCATTTACCCATTGTTATTTTTTCCCCGCGTGTTACATTTAATTACAAGCGTGTGGCGTTTCAGTCAATCATTGGACACACTTCTACAGTACAGCAAAGAAGACTTGTTTCGAACGTACGTGTTGTTCTAAAACTAACAATAATGGAGAAACATTTTATACTTAGGACCTAAATATTTCATTACTTATACGTGCAATAGTTTCTGTGAGAGTCTGAGTTACTAATTAGGTTTGGTAATTTAATTAAATTAAGCTTTCGTAAATTGTAAATTTTATTTATCTAACTACATAACCAACTCATTAATTACGTCATTCCATGCTTTCTTAAGAATCGTACATTTGCTCAAGTACTGAAAAAAGTATTTCTAGTTAGATCCAGGAGTTTTGTTATTGTTTTTAAAAGAGCTCGGGAATTGCCCCTACCTTGAACGAGATGAATCCAATCCATATTCACGTACCATCTCCCAATCAATCCTCTGTATTCCAAATGGTCTCTTTCCTTAAAACAACACAACTAAAGTCCTGTATTTATTTCTTTTCTTTCCAATAGCTGTCCTATAACCAACCATCCAATCGTCCTTGATATAAACGCACTAAAAACCTGCAGCGAGAAGTAAAAGGAACGAAGCTTCTCTTTGTGCCGTTTTCGCCAGTTCCGTGTTGTAGTCCCCAATATTAGTATCTTTCTTAGAACCGGCTTCTCAAACCCCCTAAATCAAATGTCTGCTGATAATTTTACATCAATGTAAGAAGAAATTAATGAGCAGGAGAAACTATACACAATGGGGAACGCTGGAAAATAAGAAGAGAAACAATATTGGCTTGTTATAATATACTGCCCTCTGATTTGCTTGGGCGAAGTTTTAAATTCCCTCAGTAAAAAAACAGTTTCCGAAATGAAATTTGTTAATGCGGTGTTTAGGTTTTCCAATGGCCAAAATTATGTTGTGGACTAATGGTGAGTTAATTTCAGTCAGAAAACTTAACTATAATTGTGTGCTAGATGATGGTATTTATTAAAAAAGTAAATAACTACATGTTTCGGCCTGAAACGGCCATCTTGAGGTTATCACAATTACAATTTTGCTCAAAGAGTGTCATATATATGACTCGCACCGGACGGCCACCTACAGAGTGTGATGATACCAGATGCTGTATAATACAATTTTGACCTCCTATGATGAGCACAATAGTGCTCGAAACATGTAGAGAAATATAATAAGCTTATTATAAAACAAGAATTTGTGTATTAAGTTTGTCAGTTACTAAGATTATACTAAGATACATGGTCAGAAAAAAAATGCTGGTTCTTAGGTTAATTTTACTTTATTAGAAGTATGAATTGTGAAAAATATGCACAACGCTTTGGTGGAAGAATTAAAGGAAATTGACCACTCGGAAGTGCTTGACTTACAATAGAGGATAATATTCAAATGGGTCTCAGACGAATAAAATATAAGGTTGAATTTTTATGTCAAAATGTAACTTATCTTGCGGGCCTTTTAAGTAAGGTAATAAAACTTTGGTTTTCATATGACAGTCGCTACGCTCATGGCCACCTGAGGTGAGAGACAAATATCTTCTGAAAGTAACTTCTTTGGTAGTGGAATTATTTGGACACAGAGACTTTGTTGTGTCGAATGTAAAAAACGGTGTAAACTGCAGAAAAAATTGATCCGGGAGAAGCTTGGGTCCTGAGACGTACCATTTCTTGTTAAAATTAAGCCATTGATTTCTGCTATGAATTCTACTGTCGCAAATAATTCTTTTACTCTCAAATCCCGTAGAATAAAGCACACCGCTATCGGCATACATTACGAAGCTAGCAGAATTGGCCACTCTTTTTACTTCTCTGTTTCTTTCTTTCTTTCTTTCTTTCTTTCTTTCTTAATCTCCTTTGTACATCCTTTCCTCCCTTTTGTATATTTATTTTTTATACATTTCCTTTTTTATTGTCGTAAAACATTGTCTCTTGAACAAGAGGAAAAAAGTTCCTAAAACGAATTCTCCTCCTCCTCCTCCTCTTCCTCC
>Ga0123352_10002658_pt1 | contig 25186 bp, 23 predicted proteins | sample TergutLab28metaG_FD_89700 | JGI IMG/M metagenome (GOLD analysis project Ga0123352, IMG submission 89700) | Labiotermes labralis P1 segment gut microbial communities from Petit-Saut dam, French Guiana - Lab288 P1 | ecosystem: Host-associated > Arthropoda: Insects > Digestive system > Gut ...
AGTATTTTTTTACACTAGTAGCCTTTTATTACTTAATCATTTTTAAAAGTACCCGGTGAAGCAGAAATACACGACAATTTTTCAAAATGACATAACTGGAGCATACTCATAATATGTTTTGTTTGTTATGTCTCCAGGTTCTTCTTCAGATACAGATCTATGACAACCTCATTAACCCAGTTGTGGATTCATTGAAGTACTTGACAAGTTTGTCATATGATGTACTGGGCTACTGTCTCATTGAATCCTTAGCATCAGCAGACCGTGATCGTTTCAAACATGATGGAACATCAATTTCTTTATGGCTACAAAGTCTTGCCTCTTTTTGTGGTGCCATTTTTAAGAAGTACAACATTGAACTTACAGGACTTTTGCAGTATGTTGCCAACCAGCTGAAAGCACAGAAAAGGTAAGACAACTAGAAAGCAGCAGTGAAATACAACTTACGGAATGAACTGAGCAAAAGAGAAATTTGTTACAGGGAAGTATTTATTATGAAAGTTGGTTTTGAGTAATTATCTAGCATGCACATATGTAAAGGAGGAAGTCATCATTATTAGGAGGCTTCCTTTATCATAATTCTGAGTTTGTTGTTGTCATAACACTTTGAGAATTTTCAGGTTTATCACTTTAATGAGGAGCACTTTGTGGTGGCAACATGTTTATCTACGTTTTGCTGTTTACGGAATGTTTTCTGAGTGTGGTGGAGTTATGCTGTAACCCATTTCTTGGCCAGGCATGTTTGCTGTGTGTTCCTTTAATTGGTGGCCACTTGAAAGTAAATAGCCTTGAACCTTTTCAGTGCCAGGTGCCTGGCTCATCATCCGCTGATAGTGGGTCATGTTGTGTTGTCAGGCAATCAGTCGACTGAAATTTTAAGTGCTGTATGCTCCCTTCTCATCTGGGAGCTGTCAGCACATTCATGTCATTGAATAGCATGACTTGACAACTTTTAATGTCTGTACTGTTAATGATTTTTTTTGTATCTTGGTGTGTGTGGTATGTCACTGCATCGTGACAGTCAAGTTTCATTCCATTGTGGTCACAGTACCATGTGCATCCACTGGTAGCACTCCAGTAACAGAAATTACATTGCAACATTTACTGGTACTGAGCAAGCTCAGTGAGCCTTGCTCAACAGAACTAAGTCTTGTACCCAAGTCTAAAGAAATTTTTGTAACATTACATGTGAGATTGGAGGTGCTCATGGCAGTGGTAACTTGTAGACTCATAGAAATATACCATTGTTTTTGAGGAACATGTTGTCTTCAGCTTTAATGTAGACACGGTAAGTTTCTCTGAAGTGTTCTTAGATTTATACGGGAGTGCATGGCATGACAGCCCAGAAGGCAGTAGTTCTCAGTAATGTGCAAGGTCATGTGGAAACATGCTCATTGGTGGCAGTGTTATTTTTTTAAAACCTGTATTTTTAGAGGGGAGGAAAATATCTCATATACTCACGATAATAACACTGGAAACATGAACAGTTTATTAAGATTATAAGAATTTGCAAGGGAATGCTGGATGTGAGTGCATTTGTCTAAATGATTATTATGTAATTTTACTGCGTTGCATTTTCATTTCTAGCTTGGATCTGCTGATTTTGAAAGAGATTGTGCAAAAGATGGCTGGTATTGAAGCAGCAGAAGAAATGACTCCAGAACAGCTGGAAGCAATGGCTGGTGGTGAACTCTTGAAAGGAGAGGTATGTTGGTTTGAGGGAAAGTAGGGAATTTGGGTCTCACGGGTGTGAACCAGTCAGCTTTGAACTTCATGTTAGTCACATCTACATCTTTTAACTGTGATCGTCTTGCAAGGAGGTCCAATACATGGAACTCTGAATCTGATGTCAGTATTGCAAGTTTTTATTCATCTTTGTAAACCAGCTTCCTTTCAAACAAATAAATATAATGCTTCTGAAGCAATATCTGTAGATTTCTCGTGTGTGCATAACAAGTGTCGTGGGTGAAGATGCTGTTTTGCCGCATCAGTGGTTAATCAGTTCCTGACATTTCAAAGGATGACAGTTCCTTTGAAATGTCAGGAACTGAATACCCAGTGATGTGGCATCATATCCCACAAGAACATTGTCCTCCACCACACTGCAGAACTTGTATGTGTTGTGGCTTTTTCTTTAGTAAATGTGGCATCTTATGACTGATTTTGGTTTGTCACCGTCACCATCTTTACAAAAAAAAATTATAGAACTTGCATAGGCATCCATTCTACTTGGTTGTAGTATATGTGTGAGCAGAAATTGGTGACTTGAAGGTACTAATCTGTTGTCATTTTTAGGCTGGGTACTTCAGCCAGGTGCGGAACACAAAGAAGTCATCACAAAGGTTGAAAGAAGCACTGGCAGAACAAAATTTGGCTGTGGCTTTATGTCTCCTGATGGCTCAGCAGAGATACTGTGTTGTGTACAAGGAGACAGAAAAGAGTCATTTAAAACTGGTGGGGAAATTGTATGATCAGGTATGATGACATTCTTTGTAATTTGCCTTTACCCCATATTGTAAAAAGTATGTTGTGATGGAACATTTTTAAGTTTTAGTATTTCTTGCAGTGAAACTAATTTTGTGCGAGGGTGTACAAAGGCATGTTTGGAAGTTCTCAAACATGTCACTAGGACAGAACAGCAAATGTTGCACCTTTTTGCTACTAGGTGCTTTATTATTACTGTCTACAATCCTCTGCATTGGCTGTCAGCAAGTATTTATTGTTTGTATTAAGTGTGATCTTTGATTTTCTAATGGCTGATCTGAAGGAACAACACATTTGCATAAACCTTTGCTGTAGACTTGAGGACTACGTTGGAAATTCAGGTGACCAAATGTGGGTTTACCATTATGGCTGAGAAACCAAACAGTGGTCCTCTCAGTAGGAAAGCCCGTTCTGTGTACATCTGAAGAAGGCAAGTCGGATTGAACACCAAGAGCATATTGGTGGTTGTGACTGTGTAGGGACTGTTCATCAGCAGTTTGTTCTCCAGGTCAAATGGTTAACCAGTGATAGGAAGTTTTAGAAACATCTGAGGGAGCAAGTTAGCCAAAAACACTTCTAACAGTAAAAGAACTAGGACTGGTTGATTCAGTGACTTTCCTCTGGTGCACACTGCTTTGTCAGTGCAGCAGTTTTTAGCTGCCAAATACATGGTTGTGGTCCCCTGCCCTCCTTATTCACCTCATTTGGCCCCTTCTTGATATCCTTGTTTCTGATTGCTATCACAGCTGCAAAGGCATCATTTTCAGAATGTCTGTGAGATTTAAGGACAGTCACCATCCTACACATGATTCCAACAGTGCTAGTTTTCTCAGTAAGAGGGAATTTTCTCTTGGATAATAAGGAAACCAGCATTCTTGTTTGTTATGGCTGTTGGTCTTGGTGGTTGATAACCTCTCATATTTCTCCAGTGTTGTGTCATTTGTTCTTGTTAAATCTTTGTTCTAGTTTCACTCCACCATCACATGTTTCTGCAAGTCTTCTGTAAATAATGATGTATGTGACTAATGAAGATAAATTTCTCACAGCACAAATATCTTTTCATGTTTTTCTGGTGTAACTATTATATGTAATTTTGTACTGCTGTTACTGGCCCCCTTGTATTTTTGCTTCTGTAAACACCTGAATTACTTGCAACACTTCTGAACCCGTATTGTACACGGTATACAGATAATGTCAGTGGATACAAGCCACACTGACATCTCTAGCTGAAGATGGTGTGAACACTCAGAACAGCTTAGATGCACTGCGCAGCACACTGGGTAGCGTCACCTTCATTGCAGCTGGGTACACTAGCCTGTTGTAAGAGTGAAATTGCTAATTTAATGAAAAACAGGTATGCAGATATGTGTCTTACATAAGCAAAATTTTCAAAGTGGGTGCTTGTTTAGTGAGGGATGCCTGTGTATTCTAGTAAATTTTTTTCATACCAGATGATTTTTTTTTTTATTTGAATGGTGAAATAAGGTAAAATTGTTTAACTGTTTATATAGAACAAAAAACTTTCTGGCATTCTGTTTCAGTTCATGAAATTTATTCTTTTCTGTCATTTGTTCCATTGAAAGTTGCCTTGTTCGGTATGCATCTTCAGTGATCCTAGAGATGCAGATCGTAATTCTGTTTTAGGGCCTGTTGACTTAATGAGACGGCTTTCAGTCAGTGTATGTGATACAGTTGAGACAGAAATGAGCACAAATTCCTCTACCAGTAGTTTGTGTTAGATGGTATAGAAAGTGCCTTGAAAGTCACATTATAATGTTTCATTGTAGTAACTTATTCCTGCTCCTGCCCCCCCGCCCCCCCTTTTTTTTTGCACAGTATATCTGCTGTATGAGTTTCTTTGTTCATATGGCTCCATATATTTGTGCTATAGAAAATTGTAAGCCATAACTACCACTTTTAAATTATACTTAAGTGTGGCTTTAATACTTGCAAACATAAAAATTAACACACTGACCACCAGTCAGAAGATTTGTGCCAACAGACTCAATAAACTCCCAATTTATTGTGCTGTGATTTATGTTATTTCTTGTAATGTCTCTGAATTATATCTTCTGCTTTGTTTAGAGCAAAGATTGTTGTAGAACTGCTGTCCTGTTGGTAGAGGTCACATCATAAATTAACTTTTTGATCAATGCTCCTTTTGTGTCTTTCTAAACCGGGGGTTTTTCTCATATAAAATGTGGTTATGAAATGTAGTGGCCGATGACTGAGAATGGTATCTATTGCAATATTTTAGCGGTAAATAAAGTATATATTTTTAATTCCTGTTATTGTATGAAACAACCCGCCCGCCACTTAGTTTCGAGTAGTAAAGTTGAGCTATGCTATTGTGAAGTTTGTGTACATTTGTTGTTCTACATGCATTGTTCTGTAGATATCATGTTTTTCATTTATTTAACTTTTTGTAATGCACTACAGTTCAAAGAAATTTAGGTAGACACACAATTTGTAGGATTGTAGGAATGAGTAATAAGTGGCAATATTAAAAGTAAAGTATAGTTGTCACTCCCTCTTTACCTCAAGAAGCATGTGTTGGAGTGGTCATACAGCTGCCTTCACTCATGACCTTGGCACCCGATGGTGGCAGGTGTCTAGCTTCACACCCTTGCTGCTTTCTCCTCAAGGACTCATTGAATTCGCTAGGTATGTCCCCCAGAGCCATTCTGGTTGCTTTGGGGAAGAGAAAAATCTCTCGCCCCTGCCAGCGGTAGAACCATGATCCCTCATTTGTCAGCCCGTAAATTAGTCATTATGCTGTCTCCAGTGCCCGAACTCCAATTGACAAGTGACACAAAATATTGGTAAGAAGAGTGGTTATTCTGAAAGGATGTAATAAGTAAGAAGCAGGAAAAGGTAAGGTCACTGTGCATGCCATGAAAGTTTGTGAGGAATGGCATATAATTCCACTCATTCTTCACCACAGCACCAGATGGAAGTGAATGCTTGGTTGTACTCTTCATGCATTTTACTTATGCAGGAAGGGCCCCTTGATTGGGACATGGGGTGGGTCTCAGAGACAGTCCGGACACTTCAGAGGAAAGGTAAACTAATTGTGCTGACTGAGTAGAACAGCAATACTAATTGCCCCTGATAGGAATTGAACAAGGATTCCTTGGTTGTCTAGCCCAAAGCTTTGTCCCTATATGGACTGAGCTATCAGTATTATAACAAATGGAATGATTTGTTCAAAATATTGAGACAGTAAGCCATACTAAAACAGATCTTTACACTCTGACATTTGAGACTCTTACAGCAGTAGCAATGGATATTGCCACAGTCTGGGATGTGCTAGTGTGTACTCTGAGGAAATAAATTTCTACCAAGTTCCTACTGCCGTAACCATATTCTGTGAACTTTGCATCCAAATTAAAAATATTCTGGCACACGTAGTTCTAGTGGCTGGTAAACACTGCATAAGCAAAGTTGATAATGATTTAATCTTCAGAAAGATGCAAATTATCTTACCAAACACAACATATAGATTAGTAAAATAGTCTTTTATTATACAGTACATATTTCAGCTGTTCAGATCAGCCATCATCAGTTAGATGTCAGATACACAAATATAAATATAATGGGAGAGAGTGTTATGAATTATAACGATATTAATCCAAAAACAGAATAATAAGGATAAAACTAACACATAACCATGTTACAGAAGTGAGGCCTCCCTCCCTTTATACATACATATATATATATATATATATTTTTTTTTTTCTTCTTCTGATATCTACCTGATTTTGGCTGATCTGGACAGCTGAAATATATTGTAGTGTGTAATGAAAGACTATTGTGCTAGACCTCTATGTTGTGTTTGGTCAGATAATTAGCATCTTATTCAGAAATACACAATGGGACAATGTCACCCGCGATTAATCTTCCTCCTTCTGATGTTTTTTGTTGTCTTCCTACAGTGTCAGGATACATTGGTGCAGTTTGGAACATTCCTGGGGTCTACATTATCAATGGAAGAGTACGTGACAAAACTGCCTTCTATCCACAGCATGCTGGCAGACTATCATATCCATGCTGATGTTGCCTTCTTCTTAGCTCGGCCCATGTTCACACATGCTATTAATGTGAGTGCTGTTTAGTTACTGTCAACATTAACTCCTTGACTGCCGTGAAAATAATAGTTCAGAGATGTTCTTTCTGACATGTAACAGTAAAAGAGAAGAGAGTGAGAAAAGTGGAACAGGAGGTAGAAGGTTGGTGAAATTTATGTAACCAATAAAATGTTCAGAAATGGCCCTGTACTTGAATACATACAGTGTACTGGTGCATTGCATATTTTATAGTCTCAACAAATAAATAATAAATAAATAATTAGATTTATATGACAGTGGGGAGCAACAAAAAAATTATTCAAGAATATGGTGTTGCTTGCTTGAATAGGGGAGATTAGACATAATGACTTATGTTGCCAAATATGTCACTTAAGGTAAAGGTGTCCCTGTGTCTAAACACCATGTTTTCAAGCCCATGCATTCTTAACCTCAGCACAAGATAAAGGTAGTGATCATTGTCACACTGGCCACTCCCTCCATTTCTGTGGCTTCAGTAGCCACTGTAGGCCAAATTGAATTCATGGCCGGTCACCATTACGAGGAGAAAAATCTTGACATTGTCAGGAAGGAGGCGCCAGTCTTACAGACTGTAGTCAGTCACTTAATTGACTGAGCTGTCCCATCATAGTGGTTGGTTTCTTCATTTTGCATTAGTTTAAGTGTAAACACAATTTTCTTGTTCAATAACAAAATTGTGAAGATGGTTGTAAAGCACATGCTTTAACAGACTAGAAGTTACTGCTTTCATTTGTTTTATGTATACTAGACATATTTTGAGAAGGACTGGTGGACTGCAGGCTGCTGCTATTCAAATTTAACTGTATATAATTTCTGTTATTTACTTTCAGCTGAAGTATGATGCATTTCGTAAAGCTGATCCAAACTGCAAGAAATTATCACCTACAGCAAAACATCAGAAATACTGTGAAGCTGCAAGTGAAATTATGAGTCCTATTGTTGCTTCGGTACGGCCTTTGCATCCTCCCAAGGTGTGGGAAGATATCTCTCCACAGTTCCTAGTGACATTCTGGTCTCTAACAATGTATGATCTCTTCGTTCCTAGTGATAGTTATCAACGAGAAATTAATAAGATCAAACAGCTCTCCCTTCAAGTGATGGACTCCAAAGACATGGTATGATTCATCTATTTCTTCACTGTACCTTCATTAATTTTTATTTCAAGCAGGTTGGTATATAGGAGTACTATTGACTTGCATTTAATGGGCATGTCCTGCAAATTTCAGGTGGTTTTCCATCTGTCCTTAGTTTTTTAGGTTTTCCCGAGCCTTTGGATGATGTTATGAAATGGGCCTTTTCAAAATATGTAGATTCATTTCAGTGCTGTATTGACATATATTTTTGGGATTGTTGATAAATAGTATATATTGCAGGAAATGCAAAAACATTAGCTTGATATTGCTAATCTTTACCTTAGCCCTTGCTTAGAATGTGCAACAAACAGTATATTCAGACTGCTAAACAGCCCATGATATTTTTACAACATCTGATTTTAGAAATTGAAAATATGCAGTATCATCATCTGTGTGTGTTATTTGTGAAACACTGTAAGGTTTTGCACATATTAATAAATGTAATTACTTCAGAAAAATGTTAATAGTTTGCCGTGTTTTATTTTTTGTCTGTGAGTGTCCTCATTTCTGCTCCAGATTTATACAGCATTTCAGTATTTACTGCCAAGCAAACCCCAAGCCTTTTAGGAAACTCCAGAAACAAAGAAATGTTATGCTGTATTAAAGTAGATTTATTGGCATCCCATATCAGAGAGTTTATAAAAGTGCTACCCACCCAGTTGTCCGGTACAGATAAATAAGACATATACTTGGCGGGTGGTTATTGTTTCTACTGTGTTGAATCACATACTGGGCAATTTGCTTAGAGACCATCGTTGCTGTCAAGAGATGTTGGGACAAACTAAGAGACTTATTTCATTTTTCAGGCTGCCAGCAAGGGCAAGAAGGAGCAAGAGAGATACACTGCACTCATGGAGAAACTTCAAGAAGAGAAGAAGAAACAGCATGAACATGTTGAAAAAGTTATGGCCAGATTAAAACAGGTATTGCCATGATGTATAGTAACTATCTGTTTGAATACGTGATCTTACTGTTGTCACAGGAGATTTTTAAAGCATGATTTGTGTCCATTTGAGGTGTTACGCAATCTCCTCGCAGGTATGCTGTGGATACATGTGATCTCCAAAACTAACGAATGTACTAACAAACTCCATGCAGCAGAGTCCTTCTGGAGAAGCTGACAGGTCCTCAGCTAGTCAAGAAATTCCTTGCATTTTATGGAAGCTGGGACTTCATTACTGTGTTCATGAGAGCCTGCCACCTTTCCCTATCCTGAGCCAGATCAGTCCATTCCATGCCCCTCACCCTATCCAACTTCTAGAAGAGCCATTATAATATTATCCTCCCATCTGTGCCTGGGTCTTCTAAGTGGTCTCTTCTCCTCAGTTTTCCACACCAAAACCCTGTATGCACCTCTTCTTACATGACATGTCCAGCCCATCATATTCTTCTTTGATCACCCAACTAATATATAGTGTGGAGTGCAAATCATAAAGTTCCTCATTATGCAGTCTGCTGTTACCTCATCCCTCTTAGGCCCAAATATCTTCATCACCCTATTCTTGAACACCCTTTGCCTATGTTCATCCATCATTGTGAGAGTCCAGTTTTCACCCCCCTTTAAAACAAGGGGCAAAATTATAGTTCTTTACATTCCAGTCTTTATATTTCTGGATAGCAACGTGGAAGACAAAAGATTCTGCACTGAATGATGGCAATTACTCCCTGAATTCAATTAGGTCATAATTTCTTCATGAATGCAATTTGATTTGTTGGTGGTTGTGAATTATGATAATTGGTGATTAGTCTGAGAGTTGTCAAGTGAATTTAGTTTGGTTCATAGTGATTCTTTATAACCCCAGCTTTACATGGAGTTGAATTATAAATTGTAATGAATTTTTCATAAAGTTGCACATAATACAAACTTGGCATATGGTGTAAAAGATGGGTCTTATTAAGATCTTCACCCTGAACTTGAAACATTCATTTTATCAATTTCTTATTTAATGCAGTCAGCAGACCCACTTCATTTGCAGCTTTGTGCGTCATAGTTTTGCTGATTTGTGGGAAAACTGTTGTGATACATTTGTACATTGCAGTATAGGTTCAATGCTCATTTGGAGTTGCTCATATGTAAGGTGGGCAGGTACTGTAATTGACAACAGCATACTCCTTCCCCATGTCTTACTGCAATGTGTAATGGGCTTTGACTGTACTTCTCACAGTTTTTTAGAACCACTTGTGGATGGAAGTAGTAGTGGCAGGGCAATCAGAGTTCACATCTTTCTTCCCTCAGTCTTCTGCCTCCCTGTCTGCCATGCATTCTCTGTCATTTAATTACTGTGAAAACTTTCAGCCAGCAACACTGGCAGTAGTTCAGTAAACACCATCACATATGTTTTCCAAATTTTGTATGACATTGCTTATATGTTTGTTTCCCTGAACTCCATTTTTAGCATGGGGTTTTATCTTCGAACACTGCTGTTCTACGAGCCATGGCTTCAAGAACCCCAGTGAATATCAAGGTTCTAATGTGCACAGACTGATTAACTTGCAGTAAGAGATATACCGTGTGGCACAAAAAGAACACATGTTTTTCAGATGATTGTAACTTTGTTTATTTTCAATATAAAAAAATTATGTTAACACCAAAACAACCTGTAATAAATGCAGTTTTGATTACTTACATTGATTACTCAATTACGGAAAATTATATCGGAAAGATGGCATCCTTCTTGCTGTACACACGTCCAGAGCCTCTCCTCAAAGTTCTGCATCACATTTACTAACATTTATTATGGCACAGTTGCAATTTCTTCGCGAATGGAAACTTTCAGATCGTCGACTGTACAAGGTTTTTGAACATAGACTTTTGATTTGAGGTAACCCCAAAGAAAGAAATCACAGGCAGATAAATCTGGTGAGCATGGGGGCCAAGGGACATCGCCAAAACGTGAGACTACGTGTTGTGGAAACATTTGTCGAACAACTGTCATCGAAGCCCTTGCTGTATGGGCTGTGGCTCCATCTTGTTGGAACCACATTTCTTCCATGTTAACCCGTAAACTTTGAAGTTGTGGATGCAGAAAATTGCGTAGCATCTCGACATAACGCTCTGATGTCACTGTTACTGTAGCCCCTTCTTCTTCAAAAAAGTAAGGACCAACGATCCCCACTTTCGAAATGCCGCACCAAACTGAAACCTTTGCAGTATGGAGAGGTCTCTGGTGTAACTCTCATGGGTTCTTTGCAGCCCAAAATGGACAGTTTTGCTTATTGAGATAACCATCCAGATGGAAATGTGCCTCATCACTCATCATTAAAATTACGTCGTCAGAAGCAGTAATTTCAAGCATTCTTTCACAAAACGGTCTTCGTTGGACAAAATCACTTGGAAGCAACTTTTGAACAATCATGATTTTATACGGATGGAAATTCAATTCGCCATGTAGGATGCGCTGTAACAAGCGACGAGGCAGACCCAAGATTGAAGCACGACGTCTAGTGGAGCACCGAGGACTCTCAATAACCGACCTTCTCACACTCTCAACGTTTTCTGGCGTCCGAGCCGTACGGGGATGGCCAGTTGACGTCCTCTTCATAACTGATCCAGTTGTGCGAAACGATTCAACCCATCGGAGTATTGTGTTACGATCACGCACAACATTGAACTGTCGACGGAAAAGACATTGAACAGTAACGACGGAATCATTATTTCTAAAAAAACTGCTCGACGGCAAAAACGCGGTGCTCAGCGTTCCACTGCTGCATGGCTACTGAACTGATCCCTTCGGAACTATTCTCAGGTGGAGTGGGGGAGACCGCTGACCTTCACTCTCTCGACTACTACCTGTTTAAAAAACATGCATTCTTTTTGCGCCACCTTGTACAATATGCAATAAATGAGCATACAGAGTACAAATTTAAAGGTACAGTACTTTTCAGTCTAAACACAACTGTTTATTTACTGCACAAACCTGTTATACCTTTGCCGTGTTATATGGCCTCTAAATTCCTTTATGGTGACACAGTGTACTGTTCTTGCAGAACTTTTGGAATTGTGGTTTCACAGCATCCATGCCACATGCATAGCCTGTGTTACACTGTATGTACATTAATTAGCATTGAACACATTAGCTGAAGCAGGGATGTCGTGGCTGGTCAGTGGCTGTTCTGAGGGTTTTCAATACTTGACTGCTGTGCATAATATTTATATCATCTTGATGAATACTTCGTACTTGACATAGGTACATAAAAGCCTTAGGTGATGATGCATTTTTAATTACAGGAAAAGGATTCTTGGTTTTTGTCACGATCAGCCAAATCTGCAAAGAATGAGACTATTACACAATTCCTGCAACTGTGCCTGTTCCCAAGATGTATTTTCACTGCTACAGATGCAGTATACTGTGCTAAGTTTGTGCACACTATACATAGTCTCAAGACTGCCAACTTCTCCACACTGCTTTGCTATGACAGGGTGAGTATTATCTTACTTATGTACAGTGGTCAACAAATGGCATGGATGTTCACTTGGAAGTGAATGTTCATGCTTTTGAATGGTCAGCTTGTTTCTTGTTTATGTTGGTAAAGAAGCAATGGTAAGTATTACTGCTTGCTGTACCCAGTTGCAGTAGGTAACAAGATTCCTTTGTTTCTCCACAGCAGGATTTCCATTTCTTCTACCTTGAAGAGTTCCATGACTTGTTACTGCCAAGAGAAAATTTGAAAGTACATTTTATTGTCAACTTACGGAAATGTGTCTTCTTTTACAGCTCTTTTGTGATATTACATATTCAGTGACCTCATGCACTGAAAATGAGGCTCATCGCTATGGTCGGTTTCTCTGTGCCATGCTGGAAACTGTTATGAGATGGCATAGTGAGAAAGCTACCTTTGAGAAGGTTAGTTGTGCCAATTAGTATTAGCATTGTAGTTAAAATCTAGACTTATGTATTCAAATATACATGTGCTCATGTGTGTGCATGTGTACGAACATTTGCACATGTATGCCATTTCTCTGAAAGACTAGCCACTGAATGCCTGGCCATTTGCTTAGCTTTGGGACAAGGTGGGCAGTGACTAGTACACACAGCTTGTGAGATGTGTTGGCTTTCATATGGAAAAATTCTGCCTTGGCAGTTTGAGCTGCAAGAAGAACTTCTGCAAGTTGTTGTGGTTGAAAACTGCAACTTGCAAGGCAGCATTACTATGTAATTCAACGTACATTACATATGTCTGTGCTCTTTTGAGAATCTGAATTATTCTTGCAAGGCAAGGAGATGTCATCGTTCCTTGTCCAAGACAACGTGAGATGGAGAAGAAGGTAGCATTTTCTGTGAAACGTCAATACTTGCTTGTGATGTCACATCACAGAAGACACTTATCTTCATGATCACTGCTGTAACAGTCACAAAATGTCACATAGACCATCGTCATCACACGTTCGTTGTCTATTTATCGCTTCCTGTCAACCACCCATTCGTCACTTTGTGAGCTGCGCAACCAAGATGATCAATAAACAAAGCAAAGTTTAGAATTTGAGAGATTATAAATTCAAATATTAACTTTTTTTTAAATTTCGAGTCATAGTCTTCTGACTGCTGTGCTTCATACTGTAATACAGTAACTCTTGTTACAGGAGTGCTCCAACTATCCAGGATTTGTAACCAAGTTCCGTGTGAGCAACCAGTTCTCAGAGGCAAATGACCACGTTGGATATGAGAACTACCGTCATGTTTGCCATAAGTGGCATTACAAAATCACAAAGGCTATGGTTGTCTGCCTTGACTCAAAGGATTATGTCCAGATTCGGAATTCACTTATTATTCTCATAAAGATTCTTCCACATTTCCCAGTGTTGGCTAAACTGAGTCAAATCATTGAGCGGAAGATTGAAAAGGTAATATACATCCAAAAATCTGTCTTTTTTGCATGCCAGTAATGCTCTGTCTGCACTAGTTTTGGATGCCAAGAAAACCCTGTCTTTACAGTTTTTCTGGCTCATGGTTTATCAACCATTACCAGCCATGTGTTGTGTTATTGTAACTGTGAATGTGCACAGTCTGGCTGGCTGAGTGTTGCACTTATTTAATAGGAACACCTTTATCCCCAAATTAAATTGTCATCAGTTGTATAGTCAGTTTGAGATTTCAAAGGCCATATTCCCAGTTGACAAGCTAGTTATGCCCAAATTAAAATCTGTCAGCCAACACCTTGGTACCAGAAGATTTAAATCCCTTCATTTTTAGACTGTAAGGAGTAGCTGACATTGCAAATTTATCAATAGTAAGAATTTTTTAGTCATCTGGGATAACACCATTTAGAGTGGTAAGGAATTGATACTCTACATGTTAATCCTATTCCTGTGGATAGGAATCTTCATCAACACTAAAGACCCCAGGCTTACTTTGTTTTTATGCTTTGTATCATGTCCAGCAAGCTTACTGCATGAGCTATGTTTATCTCAAGGAATGTATGTGGCAAGTCACATTGATTGTTCTCAATAAATAGAAGACACACTGGTGGTTCATAACTAATTGTGTATTAAAATATTTTTTCATAACGCTTATGTAACTTTGTAAACTTGAAAACTTATGCAATGAACTTGCAACCTTTAACATCTACACCCACAATAGTTGACATGTAACAGCCTTGTGTAGGAACAAAACAAACATGTCATTTCTGCACTTCTGCTTGTTCGGTATGAAAACAAGGTTTGAAATAAATTAATTTAGATATGCAACAAATATACAAAATAGTCATGTTATTAACTTATTACATTATTTAAAATTTTAAACAAATGTGGATTGCCACAACCCCACTGGCAGAATATCAGATCTAACAATATTGTGGGAAGACTTGGTGCTACTTTGTTAGTACATATAAGATTCATAATGCACTTATAATGTGAACAGATTTTGAGGTCTTATGTGTGCGCTTTCAGGTTCGTGAGGAGGAGAAGAACCAGAGGCAGGATTTATTTACTCTGGCGACAAGTTACAGCGGTCAGCTGAAGGCAAAATCGGCCTCCATGATCCGAGAAAATGATTTCCATCAAGTGAGCGATAAGGTAATTTTGCATGTGGCTTTAGTGTCGAAAGGGGTGTGCTGTTTGGGTGGTTAACAGTATCCAGTCTCATAGAAATTGGTCCCTCACATCAGCTGTTTTTTGTTACATATATGTAAGCTCATCCTGCGCTAATATGTAGCACTGGTGGTTAGTTTTACTGTAATGTAGTACTACCATGTATTTGTTGTAATGGAATTTACATGATCTCCACATAATTTACCTCCTTTGTTATAGCCATGATGATTCTTCCACTGATTAGGATTTTTGCCAAACATGCAATTAACAGAATTTCTATGCACCATGGTTCAGCCGTCATCATCCATATTTATAACAAGCAAGGAACAGATAGGGACAAATATAAAGATAGCTTACCACATGGTAAACTGATAACTGACACATGTGAATATCTAATGGGAGCTTAAGGGAAGATGTAAAGGTGGGAACTGAAATGACTTAGGATAGGGTCCAGAACTCTTTGAGGTCTTATGGCATTTGAATTTCAATTGAGTGTTCAGGAAAAAATCCTGACTGTTCTGCAATAAATTTCTTTCCTCATGTTCTAGCCTTCAAAGTCGCAAGATAGTGGATCAGTAAAACAGGATCTGAACATTAACCCAGCAGCAGCTGCTGCCACAAAGCAAGTGAATGGAGAAATTCAGCAAGAGAAAGAACGCTCAGTAGAGAAAACAAAGGAAGCAGGAACCGTGCGTGAGACCAATAAGGAAAGAAGTGAACGCAAAAGTGCAGGCCGGCAACAGCAGCAACAGACAACGGTTGTGGGAGAGCTTTCAAATAGCAAATCAACCAGTGCATCCAAATCTGGTGTTGCTAATGTGACCAGTACGTCTGAAAGCAAACGTGATGTCTTATCAGGGTATGTTTCATTGTTGGCACCAGTAATCACTGTCATTGCTTGAAGAGCTGTACAAATTCCTGCTTACCAAACTGTAAATTCATTTGTGACTTAAGAGCCTTGGAGTTACTGTAATATGTTTGTTTATGTATGTGTTCACATTTAAATCACTCTTTCTTACTTCTATCCAGCCATGATGCAGTTAACATAAACAAAGCCCATCAGTATATGTGATTATTTGAAATTCTGCTTACTGGGTTACAAAATTAGTTTGCTTTTTGCACTTCGACATCCACAGTATTTGAGCCTCATTATATTATCAAAGAGAATGTTTTAATTTCAAAGAGTCCGCTTATGTGTCTTAGTTGAAATTTTACCCATGTGTAACCACAAGCATGTAGAGAGTGTTCTGAAATGACACCACCTGCAGGGTTTTTGTTTATGGGGTCATCTTAAAAAGTACTGTGTGTTTGTGTGTGTTCTGCTGCTGATAATGATGTGTTGGAACTACAACAGGTGTAAAATTTGAAAAAGGTAAAGTGTTTTCCACTACACACCATGAATCTGTTCAGGCTGTATGCAGAATTTTCAGAGGAAATATTTGTGTAAACATGAAGATAAATTTCATTCTCAGCCACATGCATGTCAGCATGTCACTAGAATTGTTTAGTGGTGGCCACATGTCTGTTATGAACCTGAATACAAGTGGTATCAAAACAATGGTCTTTACATGACATTTCTTTTCAGGTCTAATAAAGAAAAATCTGAAAAAGAAAAAAACAAAGACAAAGATTATGAAGCAAAGGAGAAGACGATAAAGAAGGAAGAGAGGAGAGAAGAGGGAGAAAGGGAGAAACGTTCCAAGGAGAAGAAGGAGGAAAAAGCTACCCAGAGAGAGGAGAGGGCACTACAAAGAGAAGAAAGGTCTTACAGAGTAAGTGAATGCTATTTTGTTTTTTGTGCCTTGCATTGTAATGTAATTGTATAATATAAACCAACTAAATGCATCTTTGTTAAACTAATACATTAATATTTAATATGTCTACTAGATGTTTCAAACCCAAAGGTTCATCTTCAGGAAGATGAACCCTTGGGTTTGAAACAGTATAAGACACTGTAAAAATTAAAATATTGATTTAACAAAGATGCATTTTGTTGGTTTATATTATACACTTAAATGCTTTTATATGTGGTTACACATAACACAATTTGTTTATGCACACTGTACAGCTGCTACAAATATGGATATGTTGCAGGATGACCGTTATGTGGAAATGCCGAGCCCAAGCGTGAAGGAAGAACAGGTGTTACAGCAGCGTTTCAGCAGTGGTGGAAGTGGTGAGCGGTATTATGGTGGTAGCAGTGGAGGGGGAAATGAGCGTAGCAGCCACTACTACTCACGGGAACCAACACACGATGACCGGGACAGAGATAGGGACCTCAGCAGCCTCTCCAATAGCAGTTCAGGTTCGGGCCATAGGCGCAGCCAAGAACCGCCCGAGGTCGACAGAGGTATGCTCACAATAAATGTTACACAATGCAGACCACTAATTTGTGTTAGTTGAGTTTGTGTTTTCCTATAATTAATGTCATTTTCTTGTGATCTCATTGATTTTTCTTCCACAAAATTGGATTCATTTCCTGCCATTAAAAGTTGAAGTGTTGTGACAATCTGGTTCTAGTACATTTTATATGCACTCATTACTGGGTGGTAGTCCTCTTTTATATTAATCATTGGGGTTATGATTATTTTATTTATTTTATCATGACATTAATTATAAGTTGGCAGTTTTATGTTCTGGTAGTCATAATTCCATCATCAATGTATCTTAACTGGTAATTTACTTTACCAGTAAGGGTTCTCAGGTCAGAAACGTTTAAAATTGACTGGCTGCCCACACTGTCTATTCAATTACCCAACTTTCCCATATCACATCCTAGTCACCTTTTTTCACATTGTATCTTCATTTAATAACTCAACGTACATATTTCAAACCACCTTGCTTTCTTTGAGAAATCTGCATTTTCAGTAAATTAATACATGGGCAATTCGAAAATCAACCTCTGTTTGGTTGGTAAAATGAAACGCGTTATCGTAGCGCCAAAGCGCACGCTCAGTAGTAACAAGTAACTATATGGTGAGGTAAATTCAGTCAAAAACACAACTATAAATATATGGCTAAATGATGGTGTTTATTAGCAATAAAAAAAAACTACATGTTTCGGCCTACGGCCATCTTCAGGTTTTGACAGCTTTCTTGCTGAAAGAGTTTTATGTAATATGCGTAAACCGCGTCATCATGTTGAGATCTCATCATCATTTTACGTGCTTTTGTAAAGCTAAATTTGGTGGGACATCACCACACGGTTTAGGCATATTATATAAAACTCATTTAGCAAGAAAGTTGTCAAAACCTGAAGATGGCTGCTATAGACCGAAACGTGTAGTTTTTTCCATTGCTAATAAACACCATCATTTAGCCATATATTTATAATTGTGTTTTTGACTGAATTTACCTCACCATATAGTTTGAACACACAACGGGGATGGCACACCTCAGAAGTAACAATTAACGTTTGTTATCGCTGAACACATATCCTCATACATTTTTGCTGCATAGTGTAGGAGTAATTACTGATGAAACATGGACACTATCATTGCCGCTCGTGCCAGCTGTGAGGTACATGTTATGATTCCTTTTCTTCATGTAGCAGGACAAAGCGCAACCGAGCTTCATCATTGATTGTGTCATGTATACAGTGATAATATTATGAGTAACAGTTGTGTGAGAGAATGGTGCAGAAAATTCAGGGATGGGCGCACTGATGTACATGACGAAGTTGGTCAAGGATGACACTCAATTGTGACTGATGAACTCATTCAGAAAGTTGACCAATGCATGCGTGGAAAACGTTGTTTCACGATATCAGAACTTTCTGAAGAATTTCCAAAACTTTGAGGACTACTTTGTATCGAATTGTCACGGACAGATAGGGTTACCATAAGTTCTGTGCACGGTGGATACCAAAACAACTGACTTTCACAAAACTCAAAGAATGTAGTCAGCCTTGACATTTCTTCAGTGCAACTGCGAAGAGGGGAGTGAATTTCTTGACAGAATCGTGTCTGGTGACGAGACTTGGGTACAGTTCATGAGTGCAGTAACCAAAGAGCAGTCTGAACAGTGGATGCACATGCATTCTCCCAACAAGCCCAAGAAATTCAAATGAACACTGTTGAACAAAGAAATGATGGCTACGGTATTCTGGGACCGTAAGGGAATTTTGTTAACAGAATTCATGGTACCAAGGACCACAATAACGTCAGAGGTTTATTGTGAAATGCTGAATAAGCTTTGGAGGTCGATCCAAAACAAACAGCTTGGGATGCTCACTAAAGGTGTTGTTCTCCTGCACAACAGCGTGCGGCCCCACACCGTGACTCGCACAAATGCTTTAATCAGGCTTTTCAAGTGGGAGATTTTCAACCACCCTCCTCACAGTCCAGACCTGGCACCAAGCGATTACCATCTCTTCACCAAGATGAAGGTCAGGTTGGCTACCCAGCGCTTCCACACCAACGAAGAGCTCATGGATGGAGTCAGCAACTGGCTACATAACTTGGCGGCACTGTTCTTTGACGAGGGACTACAAAAGCTAGTGTCACGGTGCAACAAGTGCCTAAATGTGAATGGCAAGTATGTGAAGAAGTAATGCAGTTATGTATGTCACTGTTCCATATAATAAAGTTTTGTTCTCTATTTTGTTTTTGTTTTTTTAACCAGCCAGTCGGAGTTTGATTTTGGAATTGCCCACGTATCCTGCCTAGAAATCTTCTCTCAGCAGTGGGTGATGATCATTTTCTACTCCACTGCCTGTGGTACTGGTGAAGGAAGCAGTTTTGATGTTCAGTTATTACATTTAGCATTAATCATGTCCATGACGAACGTAAAACAAGATGTAAAGAACTTGGTTTGTGTGAATTGGTTTTGTAAATTTAGCTGTGCTTTCGTTGTTACAGATGTGAAACGCAGAAAGCTGGAAGGAAGTTTGTCCTCGAAGGTTAGTATCCAAGTCTCCTAGCACCGCTGGCTGGGGGATCAACTTGCAACTTACGGGCAGGCTGGAAGGTTTTCTCGGTTACAGACGTGAAATACAAGGTTCCCACTTCGCTGAACAACTACATGGAAATCCATTCTGTTCCCCACACCAGCCAATTGTGCGGTCGTCTCTGTCCATGTGCCAGCCAGGACACTGCTCATGCACCCATTGCTGCCAACTAGTTTGGCCTGCCTGGTGTCTGTTCACATGTGTATTGTTTCTTCTTGGGAATCTATCCAGTCTTACCATTTTTCAAATGGTTAGTGGGGTGGAAGATGTAGAAGGTTATAAATGTTGAAATGAAAGGTTGTGTTCGTTATTAGTTAGACCTGGTTTCCAGGAGAAGATCTCCATTACTCAACAGTGCTGCTTGCAGAACATTTTTAGGTTGTTGCCCAACAATAGTTTCAGATTTTTTATTAACCAGTGCGTGCTGTGAATGGGTTTGAAGGACTTTTTTACCATGAAATGTATGTAGATTAATTTCTTGAAGGACCAGAAATTCTGGTTTTGTGTTAAATGCAAAATAAGGAAAAGCAATTTTTAATTATGACCAGAATACATATTACACAGTACAAAATGTACTAGTGCCAATTTCCTTGTTTGTAATTATATTGGCACTGAATTTGGAAGTGTATATCGTGAATTCTGTATTGTTACGGCCTTTTGATATATACAAGACTGAGAAGAACTGAACCATGAAGAGATGGAGTATAAGCAGAAGAACCCTTGGTAATACTGGTTTTTAAAGATATTTTTCAAGAAATAACACACCTGAAACAATTCATAATTGCTCAGTTGTATATTGCTGAAGACTCTTGTGGCTGCCTGTGGAACAAAGTAATGGTTGTTAAAAAGGATACAACAATGTTATTATTGTAAATAGTGTAATAATTAATTCAGTTTATGTTGTGGTACACTGTTCCTGAAGATCCTGTGTCTGAAGATGCTTATGAAGAAAGAAACTATCAAGAATAATATTCAGAAGTTTGAATTTCTTTGAATCTTGGAGCTAATCGGTATGCATTGAACTGCAGTTTATAGCAAAGTGTAACCAAACAAGAATATTGAATCATCGTGTAAAGAATACTGGCATTTTTATCCTGGGAGAAGAGGTATTTTTGTTATAGATGTGTCAGAGAGGAAATGAAGAATGAAGAAAGCAGTCATTTCTGCTTTGACTGGATCACAGTAGTGTATGAGAAATAGACTTTGGTCAAGACATACGTTCCATCTGGCTTCAGCATCAAGACCGTACGTTATTGATTGGCATACCAAATTGTATTTTGAGAATCTTACTCATTCGTTGAAGACAGCATTCTACTAAGCATTGTACTCGCATATGCATTTGGGGATTGGCCTTATTTGTGATTGTTGTTAATCTGCACTTGAAGAACACTGTAATAGAAGACAGGAAAGGAAGTGATGCATATACACCTTCACAGTTGTGGATTGAAGATGCTGGCAGTTTCATTATACTAAGAAGAGATGATCAGTGACTGAAGAATATTTACAGCAACATCTGATGAATAGTCAGTATTACAAGATGAGTATTTAATTATGGATATTAAATTCCATAGTATGTATCAGCTGTTTGTATGGTACATTTTATATGTGTTGTAAAGGAAGTTACAACATAATGTTTGATAAAAACTATGCTGTGTGTTGGAATTGTGCTGCAAAAGGGACTTCATTCTTTATTGAAATATGTGAATGATTCGTTCATAGTTCTTGTAAGTGGTGTTACAATCAGTAATGTATAAACTGATCTCAGTTCATGGAATACTGTTTACCTCCACCCCACTATGCAAGCTACACAGAAGAAATGAATGGTTTATAAATGCATGCATCGAGTCAAGATTCTATGAAGACTTAAAACAAACAGAAACATGGTTTGGATCTGCTGCAAAGTTCTTGGCATCCTCTTCAGGGTTCATCACAACCTCAGAATTTCTTTTCAGTTGCACTGCTCTCATTTCGTTTCTGTATCATCCTGTGGTCTGTATGACTTACAACCATCCACTCAGTTTGTTATATTTGGCTGGCCAATGGGGAAGCAATCATCATCCATCAGGAATTCAAGTATATGCATATGCATAATCATGAGGGAATAGCATGTCAACCAACTAAAGAATAAGTCTGTCAAGTTTATGTGCTGATCATCCCAGGCAGGACTTCCACAACATTCTGCTTGTGGCATCTTCTTGGAAGGCTGCCAAATGAACATGAGTCTTCAGGCAGAACAGTTTCGTTAATGAGTTCTGAGTATCCTCATTCCTCGTCTGTTGGTGAGTACAAAGTCCTCTCTTAGCAGTTATCCACTATGTTTGGAGGCCTTTCGCATTGCTGAAAACAGACATTGTTTAGATGAAACATGGTATTTTGTGACACTTTTCATTTTCTTCATATATTTTGCAGTGTTCATAGCTACTTGTCTGGAAATTAATCTCACTAGCACAGCAGCCCCATCTTTTTTCCCAGGAGGAAATGTTATCTAGTCATATGTTACTGCACTTAGAAATTTTGACATTCAGGAAGATTTCTTATTGTGTATTATGTACATTGTACTGTCTGCATTGTGAATGCTACCTACTGACTATAACAAGATACAAGAACAAATGATATATTCTGCTGTTTATCAGAAATTTTAGTTTCAGACATTTAATAGAAGAACTAAGTTTTTACTGCAGTTTTGAATGTGGAAAAATCAGCCATCTGATACTAGGCTCATACTTGAGCTTAAAAGTTGCACACAAATACAATAGTTATGGTGTATGTAGAGGGATTAAGCGTATGTTAATCATTCTCATAGAAAAGTTGAAAGTACATGACTGGTAAAAATACAGAACCTCTTTATTGCAGTCACTGAAAAATGGTCATTGTGTAATTTTTGTTTTTGGCATGTGTGTTTTTGTTTCTTACTTGGTGGTAGGCAGAACAGCTTGTCAAGACGGTTTGTTTAGGGCCACTTATTATATTTATGAACTTCTGGTACTTTTTATGTACTTTGTGTTATTGTTGTATCTTTTACTCACATTGAAATTGACTTAAGAAGTTGGGTAGTTTGAATCTACTATTTGTGCTTCTGCAAAATACTTCAATTTTTTTGCCGTCTATAAAATGTCTTCTCTTCCATCCATTTGCCACAAAAATTCCTGCCTTACAGTTCATATTATTTGAAGGCAGTTTGCTGATTGGAAGGAAGGTAAATCTTATTTTTATAAATGTGCCTTCAACTAGCATATCTCATTTATTGGAGTTTAATTTGAAAATATATTAATCCAGTAAATGGTCATAGCATATAATATACAGTGTGCATTTAAATATGTTAACGGTCTTGGTTTGCCAGCCATACTTACTAGAAACTTCATCCTTGCAGTGGGAAAGTTATCGTTTCTCTATTACATATTTGTGTTGTCAAAATGAGTGTTGACATTGCATCATCAATTCAGTTTCAGTATTACACAATCCAAGACATTCACTGGGGCAAGCTAAAAGCAGCAATGTAAACTCATGTTATGGTATGTAACGGCAATGTTTCTGTCGAAAATGAAAACTAAAAATGGCGACTTTATGTTACTGAGAGACTTTCTTAACAGTTGTAATTGTCTGATTGTGTGCAACTCTTGTAGAAATTAGTAATGTTATGTCTTCAAAGATATGTTTGTTACCCAAGGGATGGCAAGTCAATAGTACTTCTGTTTTTAGCCATTAAAATCAGCTGTTGCACCCAGGGTTAATGTAACATGTACACAAGTTTGGATTAATGTGATAATTTGCACAGCTTTGTGAGGCAGAAAGGTATGTTTAATGATCTTGTTATTTATGTAATATGCTATTACCCTGCTTGTTTGGTATCAACAGTGATATGTGTATTTTCATTGTCAGAAGTACAAGGTGACTCGGGATAGTGAAGCCATCCATTCAGTCTAGTAATACAATCAGCTTATGCCCTAGCACCAGCTTGTATGTTGTTTATCTACTTGTGATTGCCTATTGAGATGGTGTTGGCTTTCCTTTTGCGTGCATGTCATTTAAGAAGGAGGCTTAATATCAAGTGTGCATCTGTGTATGAAGGGCATAAGCTTACTTTAACACTGGAGTAAGTTATTTGTTGAATGTGACAGATGGAAAGTGCATTGAAACTTGAAGGTACAAGTCTCCTTAGATGTTGCACTGTGTTCATTGGTCACGAGTCGCCGATGTGTTGAAGAATTGTAGTCCATGCAGAAAATTGGTAACTGCTTACCAGTCAGCGTGGCATAACATCCCTAAAGACTTGTATCTTCAGCAACTTAGTAGTGAAAACATCTAATTTACATTGAACATTTTGGTATGCATACTTGAAATGTACAAGTGTTGGCAGACCACAGGATGGTGTTTAATAATGTTTATCTCATTAAGTTCTTTTTTGTGGTGCCCACACATAATTGCAGATATCATAGTCCTGTCTCAGACAGTGTGCTATTCAAGTCCACATCTTCATCATCTTGCATTTTGGTCTAATTGTTGCATTTCCCTTGCATTCCCCAGCATGGCTTCTTTCCTGCAATATTCTCCCCTAAAGTATTGTTCAGTATACTGAGTGAATTCTTTAAAGTATGTTTTCCAAGTTACGTGATCTGCGTGCCATATAATTTCATCTTTCATGAATTCGAATATTTAATTAAAGCTAATATGTATGTGAAATCATTTTGTTTAGAATGAAATCGTGTTTCCAAACCCACCATGTTTATTGCTGCTGATATTGATCATTTCATAACCTAAATTCATATTCTGCCAAACAGCAACCCACATCTCGCTCTGTGCAGAATGCTGTAGTGTTGTTTCTGGTCATGCACACTTTACACTTTTTCCTGGAAATGGCCTTAGAATTTGATTTATTTTGTGTAGAAGGGATTCTGTATGCAAATGGGCCTTCTTCCACAGATCTGTTGGCAGTTGTTTCAGGTTTTGTTGCTACATCACAAGAAAGTCCTTCTGAACCTTGTTCATTGAATTGTCATTGCTTGAAGATGCAATGTCATACATGAAATTGAAGTGTCTTTAGCATTTGCAGTGGGTGTTTTTTTTAAAAATAAGAACACAGTGAAATTAGTGGGTAAGGTTTGTTAATACCAGTATTGTGATCCACTGTTGCTCTTGTAGAATTGGGGTGATATGCTCTGGATGATTGCACCTCAGTTATTTGATTATAGTCAGCAGTGCTGAAAATGTACCTGTCATCACAGATTACTTTGCTGCAGCACTTTGCCTCCTCAGCAGTTATCTTCTGGATATGACAGTTCCTATTACTTTTGTGCCCTGATTCTAGAGATAAAATATTGCAGGGCTTGTAAACCTCTTGCAAAAAGTATAGTGTGTTCCACTCCCTCATTTTCATTTAGTCTGCTGGCAATGTTGAAAGGCATCTTGTGTTTAGTTTTGGTGGTGGTGCTGTGTGTGTGGTTTTTTTTTTCCCCCTCATTTATTTATTTATCTATCCCCCCCCCCCCCA
>Ga0123352_10002664_pt1 | contig 25165 bp, 10 predicted proteins | sample TergutLab28metaG_FD_89700 | JGI IMG/M metagenome (GOLD analysis project Ga0123352, IMG submission 89700) | Labiotermes labralis P1 segment gut microbial communities from Petit-Saut dam, French Guiana - Lab288 P1 | ecosystem: Host-associated > Arthropoda: Insects > Digestive system > Gut ...
ATAATCGTACATTTCAGGTTCCACATTCGTTGTATCTCTATACATAAACTCTTGTATTTTAACTTCTTTTCCGCTTCCTTTTGTACAACATTTCTGTCTGCGGGTATTGTCACATTTATCAGCGTGCAAGTTTTCTCTTTTTTTTAATTATTATATCTGGCCTATTTGCTGTAGCTTCTCGGTATGTGTGTACTGCTTGATTCCACAACACTGTAACATCTCCCTCTTAATACACTGGCTTGGGCATGTGTGTGTACCATTTGTCTATGATTTCAATGCCTAAGGCTCTGCATATTGGGTAATGCAAATGTGTACAAACTTAATCGTGTCTCATTAAATATTCTTTCTTTGACAAAATGGGACATCCCGAAGTTAAGCGGTCAGTAGCTTCTTCATGTTGTTTACATAACCGGCATTTACTCTCAATTTCTTCTTTCAAAATTTTATTCTTAAAATATTTTGTACTAATTGCTTGGCCTTGAGCTGCCACTATTGTACTTTCTGTTTCTCCCTTGATGTCGCCAGATTTTAGCCAGCGACATGACTGTTCAATGTCCACCAGCTTTTCTTCTAAGTTACGTGGCAATTGTCCATGCATCCTTTTCCCGTGCCATCTTTCTTTCATTTTCTCCGCTATGCTGTCCTTCATTTTTTTTTCTGTATTTCTGTCTTCAGGCATCTAGCTGTCTGTAACACTGCTAAGTCTGTATTGTGTTGGTGTGTTCTGACAACCTGCATTAGTGGATCTTCCTTCCTGTCTACATATTCCACCAGTTCTGTAATTTTTGCTGCATGGCTGCTTCTGCCTGCATCAGGGCCCTTCCTCACTGTTTTTTGGGAACATAACAAGCGATCTACATCTGCCTTTTTTTATGCTGTCCATGAATGGTTGGTAGTTTCCTCGTTTTCCGGTCTAGTGTTTGCAGTTATTATTATTATTATTATTATTATTATTATTATTATTATTCCGAAAACGGTAATTTATTGGAACTTCGAAGCTGGGAGGGTTTATGTCAGGAACATTCGTGCTGCAAAAAGAAAAGCAAGATGATGTATGTGGAACTTTTTTGCATATTAGCCGAATGAATAAATATGAGATTTATGCATACCTTATTGGTGCAAACCTGTTTACAAAGACAACTGAATATCTGTTTACCAACCTACCGGCTATAAAAGTGTATAAAGCATTCATTGCTTATGCGGTATGATTTAGGACTTCAGAAAGATAACGTGGTGAGTAAATAAACATCACAGAAGGGAAGTAAGTCTGTAATTCAAATCTATGTAAACAGATTTATAAAGAGGGCAGCTCTTAAAAGTTACGCTACTGAGCATGAGTACAAGATTGCAATATTAAATCTGGAGTTGTTCTTCTCTCTTGTTACGTATGCATGACCTCGAATTGAGCAGGACTAAAAAATATGTGTGCTGCAAAATTTAACTGCAAGTCCTATTGGTAATTATACTAAATGTTCCAATAAATACCGTATGTTACTGCAATCTTCTCATCAGAACACCAGGATCAGAATTCCTTGCTCTTATAAATTCCCAAAGCTTTCCAAAATAATTTTCAGCTTCAAAAACTACTCTCACTGGCGATAGTCTTGTTCCCACTTCAAAATTTTAGTGAAAAAGCATGACCTACTTCCGTGGACAAAAAATTTAAAAACTGCCAAGTAGATACATCGTCAAATGACAGGCACTTTCGTGGCTGGTGCAATAATATTCAGGGAACTGACGTCCGTAATGACCTATCGATATTAGAATTTATGGCAAGAAAGGAGGACAGATATACAGCGCGGTAGCAACATTTCTTTACAGTGAAACTAAAAAACGGCTGTCGTTTTCATGTCAATATTATACACAGGTATAATTCGTTGGCAGTACGAAGTTTTATCGTCTTTAATTAGTCTCCAGATAAAAGAAAGGAATTTGTACCTCCAGCAATTGAGTTCTAGATCATAGCTGTGGGTTTTCGTAATTCGTTAATAACTTTTGAAAAGACAGAGAGATGAACACAAAGCAAAACATAGTTTCCTTAAATGTTTTATAAATACCAATACCACAAGTTTTAAATCCATATATTGGACGATTTTGATATGCAAATCTTGCCTAATTTGTAATCGTAGAAGTAAGGAAGAAAGTTAGGAAGAAATGAGTAAAGATGCAACAGATAATGAGGGCAATTTAAATGTAACAAATCTTTTTCCCAAACGGACTGAAAAAAATCATCGAAATCTGACGATAGTTCGTGTTAACAGGAAATTAATTCGGTCTAATTTTTCAAAAATATATAATTAGGATCTGAGTTTCTTCTGCCAGCATAAATTATGAACACGTCGCTTTTATGCTACTCAAATCTGTGCCTTTTTAAATGTTCATAAAAATTTCGGAGGAGTATACTGCTTCCATCGTCAGGGTGGTAGAGTAATATATGAAAAAAGAAGACAAGGAATGGAACCGACAAAGACATGGGTGTGACGTCCCGTAATTGAATAGTTGAGTACCGCAGCTTCGGAAGAGCCGGCTGCAAACGTCTTGAAGTGATACGGTCATTTATCTTCTCCGGCGATGGACGCAGCAAGTTCCACCGATATTGGGTACCTACATATCAAACACCACGACACCATTAAACTGGTTCAATCATAAAAACAAGCAGGAACCTTTAATCGTAAAGAAGTTCTGACACAGCAGAGTAACTTCTGAAAGCCGTACCTGTTGGTTAGTATTAAGCTCCGAAATTCTGCATCGAGTTTCTACAAAGGAAGCAGTCGAAGGTAATATCAGTGCTGCAGTAACAAACTCAGCGATGATTAAACGTGTTAAGAGACGGGACCGCAGGGAGTGAAAACATCTATCATGACTATTTATAATCTTCTGAACAATGGGAGTGAGAAGAGACTAGGAGAGAAGAATCATATTCAAGTACAGATGATAAATTCAGAAAGAAGATACATGTACTACGAAAAAAATTAAACATATTCATATAAGAGGAATGAAGATTTGCGTATCCTAATTTATGTTATCCGCAACCAAAATAATCTATATTTGATAATATTGGAGGCTTTTGTGTCAGTAACCGCAAGTAGGATAATTAAGAATTTAGTGTTTGTGTAGACTTGTTCTAAGTTCGTTAGTTTCTCTGTTAAGTACAATTTAAATAATTATATTAATTCTAATGTAAATAATTAAGATATGTGTTTCAGCGTCAGTATACGTCAAAATATGAAAATGAAATTTAATACCAAATGAGGAATACGACTTCAATATAGTTTCAAAAATGTAATAGAATTAATGGAACAAACAAAAGTCGACTTTGGAAAAGTAAGGCAGCACACAACAAAATGCGACTGGATAATACTGAGCTCCGTGATAAAGCAGCAAAATTTGAATCATCAATAAGAGAGATTCCTAAGCAGAAATTGACACAAATCGTATTTTGAGATCATTTTTAGGCATTACGGAACTGGAGCACCTGAGAAACACTAACATGCGCAACAGATTAAATGTGGACTTTATGTTAGAAGACACAAAATTTTTTCAGCAGAACTGAAGAGCTCGCCTGAAGCAAGCGGACGGAAAACCTCTGTCGAAGGAAGCCCTTCACCACAAACTTCGGAAAAGAAGGGATTTGGGAAAACCTACGAAGGGATGTAAGGACCTAGAACACTTTATGGTTTAAAGGACAGGTCTTAAGACCTGCCCTTCTTTATGTTGATCAAGATGGAGTTGATGATTACGAGTATAATAGTAAAAATAATAATGGTGAAAATATTGTGTTCAGTTAACCCTTTCTTTCTTGGAATTACTTTAGAATAAACCCGGGCTGTCACAAGATTAACCTTTTCGTAATTAAATACATATATTATTTACGATTATCTTATCTCATTAAACCACCTATATTTAACATTTCTCAATATCTGCATGTATGTAAATGTAGAAATTTGTTTATTACTACAATTTAATATCTTCTTGTAGGAAAACTCATCGTTCATATTCAATTACACCTTACATAAAATACTGTTTCCAAGTTCCTGAACAGCTCAATTCTATTTACCTAAATGCAAAACGTATATTCCTTTATCGATTTCCTTTACAATTTCTCTCAATTTCCACATTTATGTCAACACAACAGACTAATTCTTCATTCCTTCCTAAAGAACAGAATTATTATTATTATTATTATTATTATTATTATTAAAATGGTGAAATAGACATCTCGCTAGCTCCCAGCTAATACATTCCAGCATTCATAAAACTAAATTCCAGGAGTAGTCTTTGAAGATTATGTCGTGGACTTTGCTACACAACAACATGGCCACTATAAGCCAAATTCTGTAGATTTCAGGTCCTTCCAGCTCGGGTTATGATTCAATTCGTTTAAGTACAGTTGGTCAGAACAAGTCACTTGTAAATTACGCGTCTATTACTGCCATCACTGAGTGAAGATACACGACATAAAATACGGTTTATAAATACTGAATTCCTTCAAAATGAAAAATCATCCTTCATTATCATTTTTAAGAAATAATCATACTTTTTTATTATTTTGCATTTACGATCAAACATTACTGTTCAACATTTCAAGTAAAAGTAATGAATTACTGTCACTGAACACTTCGTAACGCAAATGTGAAAGATGTAAAATTTTTTTTATTTGAATGTTTACTTAAACATAAAGAATTTGAAAATGCAGTCAATTAAACCTCTCCCTGTGCAAGTCCTAAGAGTAGCGGGGGATAGGTTGTAGAGCTCCACTCATTCTCAAACTCGGCATTATATGGGGTGAGTGTTCAGGTTCACTCCACGGAGACAGGTACTTATTATACATTGAATGTGTGACTCGTTGGGCCACAGTGCCGTTCTGAACGCTTTCTGGAGGAAATAAATCTCTTGCCGTTGTTGGAAATCGAACCAAAAAAACCCTCCGACGTCCACTCTGTAGCCCAGCCACTATTCATAATTCAATTAATGTACATTTATGTGTATATTATATACAGACATATGCCCTGATAGTGGTCCAGAAAATTGTTTCCTCCTATTACGTTTTCTGTACCTTGTACACGCTTCACTCCCACACTTTCAAACTTGCCTACACGTACACCCTACGTAGGCCAGAAATGTAAGCATGTACATTCTAATATCAATTCCTTTTTCGTCCTCCAGTAGCCATATCATCACTGCGCTGCATCGCCATGTTTGCAGCACCAGCATCATAGAGGAGACATTGAATCCAATAATAAGTTTAGATACGAGTAATGTCATGACCAACACGAGATCCAGACCTCTCTGCCCTCTGACGGGAACATTAGACACTACTATTCTCTTTGTGGATGTAAGTTACTTGTGTAAGAAATGTGCCCGGAAAACTGATACAGCCTACTTTAAGAACAACATGGAAGTAATACTCAAGCAAAAGACAAAAGTTTCTCGCAGGGTGTGTGTATGTGTGTGTACGTGTGCGTGTATGTGTGTGTTTTTAGTGTGTGTGCGTGTATGTGTATGTGTGTGTGTGTGTGTGTGTGTGTGTGTGCGGCAACAGAATTTCAGTTCAGCCTGCAGTAACGGTCGATTTTATTTAAATACATTGCTACAACCAAAATTATAATCGCGACATACGAGATTCTTACGACACTGGCTGCTAAATTTAATGTGGTCCGGGACGTGACACCGTGTGGTTTGGTAGAAAGGTCCCAGTATTTGAGAGGAACAAGTTGTCTCGGTCTTCATAGTAAAATCTTAAACTGCTGCTGAAAAACTTAGGCCGTGGGTATGAAGAACTGCTAAAGCACCTACCAATGACAACTCCACCGGCTTCCACCTTATGCGTTAACTGCAGAGGGATAAACTCGCTCTTTTCTACTCCGTATTCTCAGGTTCCGTATCGTTGTCACATATCCACGCTAATCGGTCTGTTTTTGTTGTTGTTGTAGTCGTCGTCGTCGTCGTCGTCGTCGTCATCATCATCATCATCATCATCATCACCATCGTCCTCATTATCGTCTCCTTCGTTATTTTAGTCACTTGTTATATTTTACTTCATATTAATACATCATTGAATTTTCATTAATCATTGTTTAGCTTATTTCTCTTTAAATTTGGGGAAAATTTCATCCCTGTCCCTCACGTGCTACATAAGAACTTGTTGCAAATGACGTCAGCAATATCACATCTTGTTTTAAATTTTTATTTAAATTATTTATTTACGTCACGTTTTGATAATATCCCGAAAGGCTAAGATAATCATTTTGTATGACTGATATCATTAGGGGCAGGGATTGGAGAAAAATATATAATGAGCAGCTTTGCGATCTGCACCCCTCACGAAGTATTTTTGGGGTGATCAAATCAGGAAGAATGAGATGGGCGGGCTACGTAGCACGTATGGGGAAACGAAGAGGTGCGAACAGTGCAGTGGTAGTGAGACCTTCGGGAAAGAGCAAACAACTTGGAAGGCCTAAGCGTAGGTTGGAGGCCGCTACTGAAATGGATCTTCAATATGTGAGACGGGAGTATGGAGTCGATTGATCTGACTCAAATAGGGATAGGTGGCGTGTTTCTGTAAATGTAGTGATGAAGTAACAATACTGCCATATTCTCTTCTTTTTTCAGTGCAAAATGCACCTAAGCGACTCATATTTCTTTTCTATTTAACCCTTTAAGCGCCAAGTTAAATCCCATCTGCCATTTGCTGGCATTACTAGGAGCTCACCATATTCTCCACGTTAACAGGATAAGGGTTAAAGAGGATACTTCAGCACTTTAACGATGAACGTTTTGTCCGGTTCGTTTTTATTTACATCTTTCTCTATATTATCAGCTTATCCCACTAATGGGTCTAATTTTGAGTTTCGAGCATCGGTGCTGGGAGCATTTATCGCAGTAAGGTAATGATTTATGTATTTGTGTACGCGGAGCTTAACATCCAATTCATTGTAAATTATTTTCCCAGTTGGTAGACAGTCTGATGCCCAAATACCTAGCAACAAGGCAATATACAGTCTATTGTTCCTGTACAGCTGTGGCTTCATCTAAAAGTCATGTATTTTTTTTGTTCCAAGTTCAAACTTTGGATATATACATGCACTTTTTTTTGTATTACTATTTCCTTGAACGCGTTTTACTCTATCATTTGGCTTGTGCAAGCAATTCCATTATTCCTTCTTGATCAATTTTTACTTCAGTATTTCATTTTGGTTCTTATTATGCAGCCCTTCTGCTTTCAGCGGCCTCTACCTTATCCTTCCGTTTGGAAACCTTTTACTTTTCGAAGAACGAATCTATCATCTACTTTTATATAGCTTTGTCGTTGTGCTCTCTATAAAAGCGTATGTATGGGGGAGTTACAGTTCCACTCATTCTTAACCTCCGCATAAGATGAAGGTGAATGGTTAGCCTCGAACGCGCGTCGTTATACCTCAGGGAGAAAGGCCCATTGAATAGAAGGCTGGATGTGCCTCACAGTCTGTCTGAATACTTCGGAGGAGACAGAAACTTTTTCTCCATTCTGGAACTATGATTACTCGTTTGTCCAGTCCATAGGCTAGTCACTGAGACTGAGTCTCCTGGCTGCTCGACTTCTTCCATTATTTTACCTTGTATGTCAATATTATTGTCCACTAAGTACACACATATTTTATATCATGTGGTGAATATTTTTGATGTTATAAGCTAAACAAAACATTTATCTGGTTGATATTTGAGACACGTTTGTCTAATTTGATTTGGAAATATTTTTTTCGTTAAATAGGTTTTAAAAACTTGTGTTATGGATATGCCTTAGAGACACTGGAATTGTGGGGAAATAAGGTGGTTTAAAGTGTATTTATAATACCTTGACAGGCAATATTTCTGATAAATTATTTATTATTTATCTGTTTTTTAACTTCTATCAGAATCAATTACCAACGAATGGAATTAACGAGCGATTAATACGTATAAGGGGAAAAGTGACATAGTTGCCCTTTAGCATTTGGTAATTCAGTTGTCTATAACTCATTAAAACTGTATTTAAAAAATCCTTATAATCGTGGATTGAAAGCCTCGAATCCTAGGAGGAATATCAGACTGCTAAACTGCATTAACTGGACGTTGCATTTAATAGTCAAATAAATTTAGAGACTGTTAACACCCTATTGAACCAACAGGCGTGAAATGCCGGTGCCAGCTGTTGGTACAGAAACTTCATTGTTAGTGATACCACCGCCACAAAGGGAGAAAGGATTTAGCGACCTGAAAATGATCACAATGTCTCCTGCGTTCTGCGACTTTAATACAAGAGAGACTCTTTCCACTAGGAATGGCCACGGGCTCGCACACTCCACAGTAGTTTGAGAGAATCTGACAAAAGTGAGAAATTTCATCATGGCAAGTGCACGTGACGTCAATACTTCAAACGAAGCCTTTACTATACGCTTAGAATTAAAAACCGAAGACAGTTGATATGTTCTACATTTAATTTAATGACATACTTTGAGATATTCCCTCAATAAGATAAATTTGAATAAAGTTTTTGATTTTATATAAAATTGAATTACTGGTTATTTTAATGTTGAATCACATAATTTATCCCAAAGGAAGAATGGGTGTTTATTCAACATATAAATTAATACTGAGGCCAGTGTTCAATTCCGAAACTTGTAAAGCGCAAGAAGTAGATATAACCAGGATTATTGTTCAGTTAACATAGGACAGAAATGCTGCAACGCCGCCAAAATTTCGTAGTTCTCTGACGTACAAACCTGCTGCAGTCAGATACTGCATGACATGTACTGTACTTCGGAATTATTCAGAAACACTGCAAACACTCAACAACATATGCAATTTCAGGTTAGGCTATTTCAGATTTACGTACTTTTCAAAAAGTATAATAAATGGAAATAACATCATTTTCGAAAGTGCCGAATTTTTTCTTGCAAGAATGACAGCTCAGTAAGACGAAGATGGCGGAGAAATACTGCTGGGTGATACCAGAGGTGGAGGGGGATCATTATGTGACCGGAAATATTCCATTGAGTTGTAGTTTAAATTTCACATAGACTACTTGGTTTGACAGCAACTATACTCAATAGAAATTTGTGCAAAACAAAAAGAATTGCGCCAGATATTGCCTATCGTAACTATAGCGTCAACTGCGAAGAGGTGATACAGTGTTGCAATTTTAGAGTGGCTGGAATACTCATTTTCGTAATTCTTAAACAAATATTGGAGAAAAAATAGTAAAATGGAAATAAATAGGACCTAAAATTAATAGACGAAATATTTTATGTATCCATATTCAACAAGCAGAAGTATCCTGAATGTGGATCGCAAGTTCCCCCGAGAACTTCGTCATTCATCATACTGTAGTCTGTCTTACGACAGGTCCGTGGTGTCTTCCAAAGCGGGTTCTACACAGAGTGCGATCTAGTGCTTTCTCTTTCAATTTCCAATAGCCTCTCATTTAATTAAGGCCATCCAGTAACTTCGTACGTCTTCTTCCTCGTCTTCCTGTCACTGCTATATTTCCCTGTATCTCTTCTTACGTAAGGTCTTTAGAAGGCAGTTCCTACGCAAGATGTAACGAATCCATACAGCCTTCCTTTTCTTTATTGTTTTTATGACATTCCTTACCTTCCTTCTTCAGCACTATATTTAAAAACTTCTCCGGCATTTCTGATCTCCTTTCCTAAGCGTACAAGTTCCAGCACCATAAAAAGCTAAACTCCAAGTATAACACTTTACTAGCTTCTTCCTTAAATCTAAGCCCAATTTGTCCCTGAAAAGAGCCCTTTTCATTTTTTGGATGTTGTTTTGCCATGGAAATCCTAGATTTCATTTATAACCAAGTAAAAATCTACTCAGTTACAACACCCAGATAACCACAATCCTAAATACGATAATTATTTATTTTCTCCAAGAAATGAGTTATGCCTATCAAAAATTAATATTTTCCTGATTAGTGGAATATTAATCTTCTTTATAATTTGAAATTTCTTTGGCAGCACGAGATATTTCTAAAATTTCCTGAAAGCGTACTTCACATGTCAGACTTGGTCTCTAACTAGACACACTAGAACAAATATACACAATTTAACAATAAATTGTTGCACGGCGCTCTTTATTTCTTAATTAGTGCTTCAAATTGATTTGACCTTAACTGTTGGCCATATTTAGCTCCTTGAATTTGGCCGACAATTAAGGCCAAATATGTCAGAGCACTCAGAAATAAAAAGTGTCGTGCTAAACATTTTTGTTAAGATTTCACATATGTACACAGTTGCACGGAAAAGGTACAAAATTGAGCTCTTCAATAAATTTAAATCTTTCTTTCTCTAATTAATGAAAAGAGAAAAATGTTCCTGTGAACAATATGAGGGAGAATGGGGGAATGGAGGTAGAGTACTTCTCGTTCGTATCCTTGGTACTAGACTGAGGTAAATGGTTACCTTTACAATTCGACCGCTGTAACCAGGGTAACATGCCCCAATTATTGAGTTAATTTGATGGTTGAAAGGTTCACATTCAGTCCTGAAGGTTTGGGAGAAGAAGAAAAGCTCTTTCCTCTACAGGTAATTGGAAACGAATCTTCGGGCTTCCAGCCGACAATCCAGTTAATATCTCTCGAATGAAAATTACACTTTCCTGTTGTTCACACTGTATGATGTACAATTCAAATGTCCTACCTGGTGTACCGTAATGTTCACACTGCATGACGTACAATTCAAATGTCCTACCGAGTATACCGTATTGTTTCTAGAGTCTTGGCTCGTGTTTGGAATATACGGCAAGAATAATAATTGAATGAAAATAACTGGTCTTATATTCTAAACTTAAAAAAAGTATTGTTTTGTACACGTTTCAATGAACAGTCTTGCTGATTAAGTTTCGTATGTTATAACACGAGTAAAATATCACTCGGAAGTGAAACGAACGCCAGAATATTTATAGTCGAATCCTTTAGAAGGAATTATATGTAACCTAACGCATTGCGTGAACATCACGCCATACATTCATACGGCAGAATGTAGATGCATCACAAAACATTCTTATTCATAACATTATATTTACATTAAGTATGAATTTTTTGCTCCGGCCGCTTTGTCCCGGATAAAGAGCTGAAAAAATTAATTGAAAATTAGATGCGAAACAAAACCAGTCATTGAACGACGGCGAACAAACAAGCCCGTTTAATGTGCCAGGAAGTGAAATCCTATCAATTAAAGTTACTGGTGTGAGCAGCCAACTGCAAAAGGTATTCCTTGGTTTAAGAAGCATGCCACTAAGACGAAGGCTTGAATTATAGTGTAGATGAAGACGACTCCTTGGAGGTTAATGGTCAGTTTCAGGCTCGCGTCGCTTTACCTCAAGGGAATTAACTTACAGAATTTATTGGATGGGAGACTAGTTGGACAGCACAGACGCAGAGAGGAAATTCTGCTCCACGCCATGACAGAACACTGCGAGTCCACCTATAGCTATTCCCTTATATACTGACCTCTCATAGTCCGCGTTTTATTTGAATATGTGTGGTATTATAATTAGGCGTAAAGCTGCAAGCGACAGCTCCCAACTGACTTAGTAAACCAACATTAAATAGCACTCAGACTTGGCCGAAAATATTTGCATACGAATAGACATTTCTAGAAATACAGTCATTCTTCATTCTGAGGAGAACCAAGAAATTGCCTCTCCCCTTAAATTCTAATGACTCTGAATCCGAAGAGTTCATTGGCTTGATTTGCAGTTGGTTTTCCAAAGAATAATGTCACGTAGAATTTAGGGCGTTACGAAGGGTTACGTTGTACGTGTATTTACTCCGAACAAATTTCTTCTACTTTTCTAGATATACAATACAGGACTTCTGCATGCACTGCTGTATCAGGCAGTCATGATATCACAGTCTGTATGTACACTGCGACTAGGTTTGAGATTGTCCGACTGAGAAATTGTTGTTCGTTTCTTGGCATGGGCAAACGATTTTGTTTTCTGCAAAACATCCATATCTTCACTGTGGCTCACCTACAGTCCTAGCAAATGGGTGCCCGAGGCTCCTTTCCTGGATAAATTGGCCGGAGCGTTGAACTGACATCGAACCTCAGTCTAGTACGAGGTTAAGATTGGGCCTATCCATACCACCATTCCTCCATACTCTACATGGTCTGTACATAATTGTGAGCGGTAACTGTTGTGACTTTTCCGCTTGACGCAGAGATTGGTCAATTTCGGTCTTAGTGACTGTGCGTTAAAGAAATTGAGCAAGATTTTATTGATCTTGTGTTTATGGCATCGATTACCAACATATATTTACAAACTAATTCCTAACGCATCGTAAGCAGTAAATAAGTATGAACTGCGGAAAGAGCGATTAGATACTGCTTCTTTATCTATACTCAGAGAATAACAATGTTATAAAACCAGATATTTTGAGAAGGGCCTACTTTGAGGAACCAAAAAACCTAAGCAATTTAATAAATTCCTCATCTTTCTATGTTATTCGGAAATTGGTTTTCATTTTGACAACAGCCCAATAGTAGTCACTACCCGTTTCCAACCGAATTCCGTGCAAACCAAAACCAGCTATTCTTCAAATCGATTCACTATCACACTTTTATGTCAACCGCGTTTGTACGTATGGTACATCGGACAAATAGTTTTCACCTGCTAAAACTTGACATGTTGTGGGAATGGTGTACTTGTAAAAGCAATGGACTTCTTCTCCCTTTCCAACAGACAGTCAATAAATGTGACCCAAGTCACAGTAACCAATAATGTCGTAGGAACATACAAACACTTCCATCCTCGCAGCTTTTTAAAAGGTTAGACGTTTCGCTCCGTCAGTCACACAGCAGTGTACCGACGTACAAACACGTGGCAAATAAACCCGCTGTGGAAAAAATCTGATAATTATTTACTGATTCCAAGTAGAGTGTAACAAGACAGCAATGTACGTATAACGTAACACTGAGGCGGGTTCTTGCAACCATGTTTGCAACGGAAAAGCAATGAGTGTTACATATTGTGATTGTGTGTGTAGTCTTAGTCATACAGCGTGCAATGCGAATGCGCCATATTGTTATTCTGTAGCCTGCCCCGCTCTACAATATTTTTCCACATTATCGCATAAACGGCAAGATTTAAAAAACAAAGTTACTGAACACGAAATGTGTGTTTTGATACCCTCTACAATTTCTGTATGAAAAAATATCTCATTATAAGGACTGAAGGAGATATGCTAAAAATGTAGATTGGTCTTAATGTACAGTAACCGTTATTATTGTACGATTTTAAAGACACTTGAACATTGCAGACAGTTTTTCAAGAAATTAGCAAATATCAAACTTTACGAAAATCCTTCCAATGGCAGCCGATTTGTTCCATGCGGAGGGACGGACAGACAGACGGACAGACAAACAGATGGAAGGAAGGAAGGAGGGACAGACGTGAGGAAGCCATTAGTCCCTTTTCTCAATTTTGCCAACACTCATAAAAATTACTGGGTAGTTTGTAAAAATACTCAAGTCATGTGAATACTGCTTTAAGTTTATGTCTTCAAAATACAGAAGGAAAAGTCTCAAAGTCAGCCAATCGACTTGTATTTTTGTTGCATTCCGTTAAGGAAACTACACCATGTTAAAGTAAATATTTTCCTTGCGCACAACATTCCCTCGTATGGGGATCGGTAAAGGCCCAGCTCTATACTTCTAAAATTTCGGCTGTATATGTCAGTGGTCAGCTTCACGCACTGGCCACTTTACTCTGGGACAGAGACCTCTGTGCCTATAGGTGGTTTGAGATAAACTGGCTGATGTCAAGTTTCTGATGAAAAAGAAACAGGTCTGTCTAACTTCTCAAATAGCATTAAGCTACAAACGGTTGTAGCCGATGTATATTTTGAAATAATATTATAAAATTTTAGGAATTGTGAGTTACTGCTGCAATTTTCATACTCTCTGGTCTCGCGGCTCTCTACTACAACGTGAACAAGTCACAAACTGTCAGGATGTTATAGCTATTGCGGACACTTTAAACACACGACATAGCGAAACAAGTAAGTTGCAGATCGAATTAGCCTATCTACCACTCGAGACTGATTCACACAGCGGTCAGTCTCAGCAAAAAGTGAGCTCATGGTCCGAGATTAGGTTAGAGCTCACTTGTATCACTCGAAGGCTATTCGTTTTGAATTAAATGTTCTCAAAATTTAGCCAATAAGGAATTCCCGGTAGCAACATTAGGACTATTCCTGAGATCGTGAGGGTGCTGATGGTGCCGTGAGACTGCACGGAACCATCAGCACCGTAAACACGACCTACGCAGCGGCTCTCAAAACCACCATACTTCCAAGACCTCGGTGTAGAAAATCATAAGCAGCAACTCAACATCTAATGCTCCTGATGACGGGCGTATGTACCCGAAACATGTCGAGCTAAGAATATGTCAATAAAATTACCTAGTTGCATCAAGTTGGCATTTCTCTTTATTCCTGAGATATGAATGTTTTTCGAATACTTCCCGCGCTAATTTGATCGCTCCGTGACGTAAGCGTGAAAAACGGCACTACATTTAAATAGAGATAATTTATATTTTGAGCCACTCTGGGATCGTTTTAGGCCAAATTCTTTTGTGAACCAAGCTTGAAACACAAAACCACAGAGAGAGACAAAGCAACAACTAGCTCTTAGCGAAAGACTTCCTTCCATATCTTAATTATAGACATGTGTTTACTTTGAATTGAGAACAGCTGAAATTAGCATAAACGTATGGACTAAGTCCACCGAACGTATGGAGTTCCAAACTCTGCCAACAAATTGAATACTGCGCTTTGTTAATGTTCAACCCGCCAGTGAAAATTAAACTCGGAAAACTGTAAGTATTTTATAATCATTGTATGAAGTTAACTCTCAGGCCGGGAATGAAGTCGACATGGAGCAAAGCAATAAAACTGTTACACTCTACTGCTCAATCTCAAACTGGTTGACACTCTACAAAAGTACACATGCTTCTTAACATTGTTCATTGTAAATCTTAAACTTTGTGTCTCTTTGTTTATTCGGGAATTATAATATTAGATATATGGAAATAAATTTTGACTAAATCCCGTGTTGAATGTTGTTTAGAGATACATATATATACAAAGGCCTGAGCTGTGAAAGGCGGAACCGTTTTCTGCATACAGGCGAGACGTTGGATGCTGACTGCTCATAACTACACTCATGACGTGCGGTGTTTCAGAACGATATTGCATTGTAGCATGTTATAACTTTAAACATAACTCATAACATGTACGTGCTATTTAATGACAAAGTTCTCTCTATTATCACTAGAGTATACATAGGAAAACTGATATATCGTAGCTTATTTTTAATTTAAAAAAATTCATCCCTTTTTTGTACTTGATACAATCAATACAATATCTTATTATCATTTAAACAAAACGGCATATTCTTAGAAAACCCTACACGTTTCGAATTAAATAATTCATCACACGAAATAATGTGTAGTACCAACTTGATGCAACAAGGCAATGTTATTGATGTATTCTTAGCTCGACATGTTTCGGATATATACGCCCATGAGTTGCAACATACGGTTTTCTATACCGAACTCGGTGCAGACAACCGTATGCTGCAACTCAACATCTAATGCTCCTGATGATGACCGTATGTACCCGAAACATGCCGAGCTAAGAATATATTAATAAAATTAACTTATTGCATCAAGTTGGCATTCCATATTATTTCATGAGGAAGATGCGCGGTCAAACAACCCTCAAGTTTATCACACGTGTGACGTCGATGTGCAATATATTTAGTCTCTTTAACGTCGTTCTCTTTCTTTACTGGATAAAAATTGTTTGCCTAGAAATAATGAAATGCAATGATGTACAGGATAATAAATATTCAGTACTCTTTCGGATAAGAAGAAAACTAGAATCCAGTTTTGTTACCCCTGTAACATCTGCAGACCCCACACACAGTACCTAAACTGAATATCGGAATATGATTAAAGTATAACCTGGGAACCAAAGTGTAGTGAAGCCGGAAACTGACAGCAATTTGTGCGTCCTTTCTTGAAAACACGGTATTGAAAATTATGTACTGCCATCACTTTATGCGGAAGGGCATTGCTTCTGTAACCGAGGTTCTATGTAATTTTCATAAAGTAAGTAGTGATCTATGTATCTGGAAACTGTATATATTAATTTAAATATTAACTAATAGCTACTGTGGGCGTAGTTATCAGAGTAATACTAAAAATAGACCATAAAGGAGCCGAACATGCAAGGTTCATGGCAATTTTTTTAAATAGCTGTAACTATTCCAGGAAGACTCAGTTCTACGCAGTTAATTGCTTATATTACTCTTATGAAAGTCACATTTGAGAACGTATTTACTAACAAATTTAGTGAAAAGATGTGTAATTTGCACATATGAATTAAGAATATTTACCTACTAACGTATGTACACGTGAACTGGTTGCATACTGTTCACTTATTGACCTCAATGGAACGACTGAAATCACAGGGAAGGAAAGCCGACAAGGCCTAACCCAGTAAGCATTTTGTTGTAGCTTGACATAAAAATATCTCCTTCTTTACTTACTGTAATATGCACATCCAATATGCCAATATAACAAATATATCAGAATTATCAGATGTAACATAAAATAAGAAGCAGTTCGCCTGGTGTAGCTCAATCCATTACGAAAGCTGAGATTAGGCAGTGAAACAGAATAACAGTGGGAATATTGCAGCAGTTTTTAAAACTGTAGAGAACGTAACGGGAAGCGTCGATAGACCAATAAATAACTCTCGCCCAACTCGCAGTTGAATATAGGGATGAAAGTCAAAATAGCAAAAAACAGTCGTAAATGTTGAGTTGCAAACTGCCGTAACGGGTTATGAAGAGGGGCGGCTTATGTTCTGATCGCATTCCCTCTCCTTCCTCTTATTCTCTTTCTGTTATCCATTTCTCGGAGAAATTGGCAACAAAAATTAAGTTTTTTTTTTGCCCTCTAGTCGAATGTCAATGAATAATTAATAATGTCAATTATAAACGTGTGAAATATTTTTATTCTTTTTCTGTGTTACGCATGGAAATAATTCCAGATGGGAACACAGACATGTATTAAACTTCTTATGTTATTTCGTAATTATATTCATCGTGTTCAAATGGCGGCAGCCCTGCAGAAATAAAGTTATATTGTACATTTGCAATAATGGGATACAAAGGATGACTTCCAAGTTCGGGAAAGAAAATTCAAATTAAATGTAATTCATTAGTCCTAAATTTGTACATGTCCCTTTTTAACCAACGATATAAACGTTAAGTGAAACATCGAGTCCCTTTGATTACGGAAGCAGCGGCATAATAAAGCACCGAACAAAAAGTGTTTAAAAGTAAATATGTATGTTCCACTGTCAGGGCATTTTTAACAATCTGTAACAGCAAATATTCGACAGGCGCAGTATCGCACTAGACCAGCAACAAATCTCTCCTGTCAAACAGTAAAGTTTACAGGAAATAGAAAAACATTCACTTTTTATATTAGTTAACTTGATAACGAAATAGGATGTTAGGCTGTTTGGAACAAAGGGAATTTTTCCAATACGAAATCAATACAACCTCGGAGTTAGTTGTGTGATACATGTGTGCCCAGTTTCCCTCTACTATGTAGACACATGCATGTTCCTTTCCCTCTAAATCCACAAAACCCGTCAGGCGTGGAAGGTTGAATTTCCTGCATATAAAAAATGAATGGCACAATGTAAAGGGATGGAAACTTAGATTAACAGAGTTTCTGATCTGACAGAATTCTTTGCTAACCAAGTCTGAAAACAAATTAAACTGAATCAAAACAAAGTATTACGAGCATGGGTCAAAAAGCATATTTCCATACTATGTCCATTGTTAGTCCGATATAACTCATTCTCTGATTGTTGGTACTTTAATTCAGATTTTTGTAAAAGTTACTGTTGAAGTGCAAATTCCGTCTACGTTAAGTTTTTCGAATATAGGTTTTGTAACCTTTAGTTGACACAATCCCCGTTGAGCTCAGATTAATAAATGTATTTAAAAGAATACAGTCATGCACAGCACAGTTATGTTTCTAAGGTGACTAGTTTCGGCCCACTTTTCGGGCCATCGTCAGACCTATATACCAGAACCCATAACAGAATCTAAACAATCGTCTATATAAACTTAGAGAAAATAGATCTCTTCGCTTACATAGATGTATAAAACTGGTAAAAATGCATGAGATTAGTGAAAAAGACATCAAATGAAATAAAATTAGTTAGAGATATTTATACAAAATATAAGAAAAATTATCTATTAAAACAGGAATATGATCGATAAACAAAAAATAAATGGGGTAGGTAGAATAAAATTTAGGATAAGCATGCATAATTCAACGTCCGCTTTTAGTCTCATAATGGGCGATCCGAATTTCTCGGAATTTGCTACTGTAGGTATGTGGGCGAGGCGTTTTTACAGCAGGTATATTCTGTTCGCTATCATATGGCAGCTCTGTTAAGATCTGAAAAAAAAGTAACTGTAACAGAAAAATAGTTGTTATTATTATTTCAAAGGAAAATAAAGTATACATTTGAGAGACAATAAAGCAATTTTAGGCAGATGCCTTGCGGGAGAATAACGCTTCAACAGTATTCACCGCATACGTTTTTCAACGTACGTCGCTCCGAAATTCTTGCTGCTTACTGTGGTGCGGATCGTTAACTATGGAAGGGGGTTGGCTTGATTAGTTAGTCAAATGGCTGTCCCTACCGAGAATTACTTCAAAGTTTTTATTATAAAACAGTGCTTTTTATCATTCGATTATAATTTTTAGTTTCTACATACATAAAAATCGTTTTATAGTATTTATATGTCCTCATTTTCTGGCGAAACTTTTAATTCCATTATGTCATCTATTTTCCAAAAGACCTATCCGTTTTCTGAAAGATGATGGGTAAGTTTAGAATTTGTGTTTTTACGTGTAAATGAACGTAAAGTTTCCTTATAGTTTATTTCAAAATTTATTCCCGTTTGACCAGTAAATTTTTTTCCACAATTACCGCACGTTAGTTGCTAAATGGAGCTGTTTTGAAATCTATTCTTCCCATTCATTGATGCCATTAAAGTCAGTAATTTATAAATGTAACTTCTATTTGTATAAGCTGCACGCAAGGTTAATCTTTTAAAAAAATTAATACTACAATATGTTTTGTTACCAAAAATGAGGTAATAACATTTTTCTTGTGAGAGTATATCTTTTTATTATCTATGGTATTGGTGATTTTGTTATGTTTATCTAAAAAATTGTTGATTAATTGTATTGGAAAATAAATATTTTATTTTATTTTATTTTGAATGTCTAATATTTCTTGTCTAATAACTTCATTTCTCAGGTGGGAGTTTTTCAGTTTATTCGTTAAAATTCTTAAGGTGGCAAGTTTATGTTCTACAGGGTAGAATGAGTTAAAACGAAGAATGACTTCAGAATATGTACATTTACGATAAATGTCTGTAATATTGTGGTAATATATTATCAAAAATTATCTGCTTATGGGAAGTATCCTAATAAATGGCGATTTCTTGCTATTTGAACAATATGTTTCTTCAATATATTGTAGGATCAAAATAGCTGGAGGTGTACAGTCCATATTTAGGCCATACGTTTGTTGAAAAAACTCTATTGTAAGAAAAGTAATTTTGAGAGGTAATAAAATTGTACATTCCCAATAAATCAATTGTGGTTTTCCTTCCGTGTATTTGCTTTTAGAGTTTTTTTTATTATTACTTTTATTCTGGCAGTGAGTAAGTTAGAATACATATTAGTGATGTCAAAAGAGGCAAGCATTCCGTTGTCATCTACTTAAATTCCTCTTAAACGTTTCATTATTTGAGCAGAGGTTTTTATAGTGAACACATTATTTAAGTCTATTATTCTACTGAGTAGTTGTTTATAAAATTTGGTTAATTTATATGCCGGGACTTTCCTCCAATTTACGATTGGTCTAATGGGATACCCATCTTAATTAATTTTTATAAGGCTTCTTATATTTGGGGAAAAGGGATTTGAATTAATTAATTTGTGTTTTTCGTGTGTTATTAAGGACTCACTCTTATTAAGAACGTTTCTACATAAGTTTTGGAAATTGTTATTCAAGTCACAGTCCAATTTTTTAAGTTGGTCACCAGTGACAAAGTCATTAATTATGTTCTCGGCTCATCACAGTATCGTATAATAATAGATTTTCCTTTATCAGCTTTTATGATTGTCGCGCTCTTATCGGTGAATTTCTTTTTCATTTGTCTTGTCAGATTTTTTTCTCGTAGAGATTTTTTTATTTACATTTGGCTTCTTACAAGCACAGAATATTTTTTATTCTTTGCAACTAACCATACAAAGTAATCCTGGTCAACAACTGGAAGGAAATTTACAGCCTTTTCGGCTTCTGATGCTGAAATTTTAATCCAGTTTTTCCGTTTATAATTTAAATTGTACTTCAATATTTTGTTGTGTATGACGGAACTAATTTAAGTGTATTTATAATCTTTGTACGCAGCCAGCCTTGGTTAAATTTGAAGAAGTTGGAATGAAATTTGATTCATATGGCTATAGAACTGGACTAGTTACTTTGGTCATGCCAAGGGAGACGTGTGATAGGATACATTTGATACGAGACACACTAAATTACACCAAACCTGAGGTATTTTATATAAATGAATAAGTAAGGTTTGGAATTAAGTCACATGCAGACCAAAGGATGAACATTTGCAACTAATAAAAGTTTTGATGTTTTTAAAAGTTACTATAACTACAACAATGAGCATATATTTACCAAACCTTTGTATTGTATGTGATAAAGTTTGTTTGTTTACCCAGACGGTTCCCTAAACCTCGTGTCTAGCGCATGTAGGTGTGATTTTTACCACAAGGAGAAATATATATTTATTCCATCCATAAATAAATTCCGCGAAATTTTACGTTCTGGGTTCACGCCCCTGCAAAACTGGGTGGTTTGTAGGTTCATGAAAGAAGAAATCCAAACAAACCTGTTATAAATCATTAATATTCTTTTCGAACTAAATAAGTTTATCTAATTATTTTGATTTTCCAAATTTTTCTCTTCAAAAATATTTTACGAAATACAAATATTTATAATTAAATGTGTAAATATTTTGTATTTTCGTTTTGTTTTATTTCATTTTACTCCTACATACCCTGCAGTACTAATTTCTATATAATAATTATATTAAACCATTTACACTACTGAACTAGATTTCAGTACTAGTTGCAACACTCAGACACACATATACATATATATCTGCTTTACATTTGATTCAAACCACGGCAAAACTTCTGACTTTCTGTGAATACATACAGAATACCCACGCATTAGTAATAACGTAGTTTCTCTATTATTATGAATGATAATAATTTTGGTCCATATATTATATGATTTATTACACGTCGCTGAAATTGGCCCATATCGATCAAGTACGAGCATACAAAATGCTGTTATGAGAATACATAAAACCACATACTCATAAAATACACTGCCCCTCCTATAAAAGGAGACTATAGTGAAGATAGATAACTATCGAGAAATCTGATTTACGTTATAAGCCCAAACATAGTTAACAGCATGTCATATTTTATTTAGTCCTAGACATATAATATAATTTACTGTGTGCGTGGTTTAACATTAGCTGCTGTTCACGTGTTGAATTATTACACTTCCATTGTTGCATAACATATATATATATATATATATATATATATATATATGTCACATAAAACAAAAAAGAGCCGCATCTTAAGGCCTCAATATTGCTGTGGGGTGATTACACACTTAAGAACTTTAAAATATTTTTACGTTGCTTTTATTCGCACTAACAACACAACAAAAACCCATGCAATAAATACCCAAGTTTCTCGGCGTTATCTCCTTTTCGTTGTCTGGCGGAGTGTTGGCGTAGTCATCTATCTTGCGGTGAGCATTAACTTCGCTAATGGACTGGCCGAGGGGGCCCAAACCCGTGACCGAAAATAAAATGTTACGTAAGTGACCCCTTTGTATTTCAGATTTGATATTTTCACAGCGATACTGATGAAGTTTCAAAAGTTCTGCGATATGATGCCGTGTAGTTTGGCACATAATTATTTGGAGAATTATGTTGTCTTTCATAAATAGTCCAAGTAAAAGAGCGTAAGGAAACTTCTTGGACTACCGTGAGGACGGAAATAACAATGTCTTTCGAAATGTCTGACTGTGCACCAACCTACAAAGTGTAATATCGCAGACTTCAATTTTCATCCCTTTTGTACTTTTCGTTGTGCGGGTTCTTGTAAAGGCGGAAGTGACTTTTCAAAGTCCACAAGAGGCAGGCAATATATAGACTAACTGAGGGACTGTCAGCTTCTCAAGAGTGACTGCCTGATTGGAGTCAGTTTGTAGATTACAATTGTTAGTGAAATATAACTTAGCCAACAGAAGTACATTAATTTGCAGTCGAGTGTGGATAAATCATAATATTCTATGATTGTAAAATGCTTATTTGTATGTTAATTAAAATAGGCTACTTACTCAGGAATGAAGCAGCCAGAGAGTCAAGGTGGACACTTAAATCCATATAGTGCCTATGTTGAGAATTCTTGGACCTATCACTCCTCTCCTTCATATGCTTTTATGCTGTATATTGCGACAAATTTGTCTTTAGGTAGAAAATATACATTAAGTATTTGAATACAATTGTTGACTATGAACTTACACAGAAACTGTAAGGTGAACATCAGCGGAAATTAGTGCCTAATGCTCACCTACGAACATCTGCTTAAACCAGCCACATCCGTAACTAGCAGTGAAATTCCTTACCACCGATAATGTCGATAAATGTGGTTAAAAGTAACCACTTCCAGACACTTTAAATGCTTGGTAGTCAGCATCTCGCGAAGAATAAGAATGATACAACAGCACAGAAATAAAAGTATTGCGAGATATTCGATAGCCGATACTGTGTACAGCCTAATTGCACTCATTCCTAAAGGCCCCCAGAAAATGTGGTGGGCCGACACAGAATCGCTCCTTCTTCAACCAGCAGAAGCAATGACTCCATCACCTACAGAAACAATTACCTCAAGTTCTGGTGGGCATTAAATGCTACCGCTACTCCCGCAACAGATAACAAAGATTGCTTTCCGAATCCCGCAAAAGAAAGACTTCGTTCCTTTCTACTGCTAAGACTAAGAATACTGCGTCGGAGATTAACAATCCCATTTCTTGGCGTTGCTTTTCTTCTTCCGATGGAACTAAAAAAAAAATTACATTTTCGTATTCCTTCTGGAAAGAACTGACTGAACGATTCCATAAGCTAAATAGAGACTCTTAAATCCTAACAAACTGGTACATATTCTTCTCTCATTTGACAGGGAACCAATAATTAAATTCACAAATAGGCTACATCTTGCCACCTACAACAATGTCACGATCCCTAGAAAATAACATGAGTTTTAATATTGAAGACTGGAAACTCGCTTACTTGTAAAAATGAATCTGAAGCTTTGCTTCAGCCTGCATTCGGATACCACACCACCCCAGCCAAACCAGAAAGCAACACCTACAAACATCGAACCAGAACAATACACCCCATGAAATAACTCATCAAATAAGTCGCAAGCTCCAGAGGATGGATGTATTAACATCCGAAACATGTTGTGCAGTAAATAATGAAATAATTAAGCAAGTGACATCAAGTTGGTCTCTCTTTATTCAACTATTAAGATGATGCACGATCCAATAAACATATAAAGATTTAATTTAATTTAATTTTTACTCTTCTTAGAAAAGTAATGAGTAGGGCTATAAAGCCTACAGACGAAGATAATGTACATGTAGGGAAAATTGGACATGATATACCAATGTGCAAAATTGTACTGAAAATTTAAAAGACCAATAAACCAAGGGTAGAGTGAGATCCGACTACTGGGAAAAAATCACGTTCGTTAGGAAAGAATGGAACCTCTCAAAGTACCTGAAGATTATAACACAGCAATATTCAATGTAATGTGAACGTGTTCGCAGTTCCATCAGACACATATTACTCGCATAATCGCTGAGTCTCTCCTTCTTTCTGTCTGCATATGTCTTTCTACTCATGAAATTACTCGCACACAACTAAATAATTTTTCATGAAATTTAACCCTGTAGAATTTTACGAAAAACGTGTACAGACGGTTCGTTTACTGTGTAGATCAGAACACTGTAATGAAAATCATGCATGGAGACCCACGTACCTTGCAGGATGCATGTCGTTCAACACTTACCGGACCGAGAAGTGTTTCACAGTTCGTGTAAAGGACAGAAGCGTATATCCTGTTTGTGTCACCCACGTACTGCTATCTGAAGTATTACTGTTTATGAGAACTTTTAAAAAAAGTTAGACTACACAAACGTTTCACGAAAGTGACGACGTTTTCCTTGTAGGGCTATAACTTAACGAAGCCTTTACCCGTTTCAATTTATATGTATTGGCGTAGAACTAAACTAAACTCCGTGGCCTTAGTCCGCACGCGAACTATACCGACAGAACAGCCGCCGCCGGTCGGCGAAGTTAGTGCCAACTTTTGCGGATAGAGGGGTGTTACGTGGTCAGCGCAACGGGTCCCCACAGCCGTTAATCTCTGTTTTCTAGACCTGAAGCCGCTACTTTTTTCATTCAAGTAGCTCCTCAATTGAATTGGCGTAGAAAATATATTTAAATTATATAAATTAAACGCAAGCTAAAAACTGCTTTATTATAATTTTAAACATTGTTCTTTTAGAAAAAAATCAATTACATATAGTTAATTGGCCGGAATTCCTGCCTTCTTCGTTTTCACATAATAAAACACGTTCTGTAAATGAAGGTTATATTTCGCATTGTTATTTAAATTTTTAAGTCTGTGTTTCTCAGAATTTTTTAGTGGGGAATCCCCAAAAGTAATCCTTAATTATGTATAATATTAGTACCAACAAAACGTGCAGACATACATTGAAAATAGCTATATAGACAGTGACCTCCTACATGTTTCGGCCAAACACCTGGTCACTCTCAGGGATGTTAAATACAATTGGAGAGGACATAAAAGGCTAACTTATTGACGTATCGGTACAAATCCACACACACACACACACACA
>Ga0123352_10002666_pt1 | contig 25158 bp, 9 predicted proteins | sample TergutLab28metaG_FD_89700 | JGI IMG/M metagenome (GOLD analysis project Ga0123352, IMG submission 89700) | Labiotermes labralis P1 segment gut microbial communities from Petit-Saut dam, French Guiana - Lab288 P1 | ecosystem: Host-associated > Arthropoda: Insects > Digestive system > Gut ...
ATGTATTGACTTGGAAACAGTTAGATTCCTAAGACCAATGTATTTACACTTATATACTTTTATTGACATGTTCTATATCCTAAACTTTGAAATTGTTTGTGGATCTATGGAACGTTAAATAAATAATAATAATAATAATAATAATAATAATACAGTAAAGAAAAATGTTACAATTTTTTTAACAATGTATTAAGTTAGACTCAAAAAAAGTGACATATATTTGAGGAGCTTAATTTCATTGTATAGGACTATGAAAAAAGTGGAGAAGAGAGGATTTGAGACTATTAAATTTGCTAAGTAGCCAGATTTGTGAAGGCAAGATTGTAACGTGATGTATATACCATTATTACCTTGTGAGCAAGTGGAAAAAATTAGCAGTGTGTTGAAGGCTTATCTTCAGAGTCCTTGTTTACATATTTTTATGATTGATAAAGGCAACTTGTGTAGTGTGATAGTTTGAACTGATGTTGGAGTTACTGTGTAACACATTAAATGTTTTTTTTCTTAGTTTTGAGGTTTTCACTGCAGTGCTGCTGCAGTTTCAAATCATATGGGATGTCTTTCCATGTAGATGGGCAAATGTTTATCAACATTTGAGAGTATTACGGTGTCTTCAACTTCAGGATCAAGCAGTCCAACGAATGCTTGACCCTGAAAATAACATTCAGAAGATATGAGTCTTCATCTCTAGTGTTTTATAACATACATGTTTTAAAGTCATAAAATATATGCATCCATACTCAGGTATCAACTCTAATGGTTAAGGGTCATGTATATTAGTTTTCAGTTTTTTCTGCATACAGTTTTGCTCACTGTAACCTCATGATGTGTTGTCGTGTAGGCAAGTCTCTGTAATAGGAACATTACTGTATCACATACAGTGCATTTTGAAATTGATACTATTTAATTGAGACATATCACCTACAGTAGATACGATCTGCAATTTATTTTTCCATATCCAAGGGTGCTGACAACATAGTAATAAAACAGAAAAGTTCTCTTTTACAACATGTAAATTCCGTACACTTCCATCCTGAGGTTATTTATCCTCTTTCAAGATCTGTAACAACAGCTGGCACCTGAATGATAGGTTGGGATGGTAGAGCATATTTTGTTGCATTCTACATAATGAAAAATAGTAGCTGTGTTGTATCATTTGATGTAAATTAGCATGCACCATTTAAAGGAATGGCTGAAGTTATTGTTATACATGTGCAAGTGACTTTTGACATAAGGTGAATTAAAAGTGTAGTTGTTCTCTGACTCTCCATGATATATGGATATGTTCTAAACCAAAATAAGCTTAAAATAAATGAAATTTAATTTTTTTTTAAATAGAATTTTTTGTTTTTCTTTAATAATGGCTGTGCACAATTCTCTTTTCCTCTGAAGACTAGTAATTCTTCACTTTCATATGGTTAATTCCATGCATTGTGAATTGATTAACAAACTCTTTCAGTACCATATAAGGGAAATACATAATAGTAGAACTGTGCATTTGTTTTTACTGAAAGAGTTTTTTAATCAGGCAATTCTTCACTTGATTTTTACCAAATGCATTATATTTCTAGTGCACACATGACACCATACAATTTAAGTTAAAAAGGTTTTAATATTTTGGATTAATTCTTTGGCTTACATGTCTTGTTTATTTATAATGATGATGTGACTGTGAATAACAGTTTGGTTAGCAATGTTGTATACAATATATGCCATTAATGGTAGACATGCAAGAGAATTACAGAGCCCCCATGTGTAAGAACCAAATCCTGACCTTCAAAATACAGAGCTGCCATGTTAAATAAAAATTGTAATGCTTTCAAATGCTGCTACTCAGTTTCAGTGATACTAATACCTACTGAACTGTAACTTATCCTTGGGAATATGCAAGCAAAGAAATGAACAGAGAACTTTGTGTTAACATAATGAACGTTAATTAAACTAAATTAAATTCATACAAATGGATAATTAGGTAGAGAAAGATCTACCATCTTTTATGTAATAAGGGGAATATCATATGTAGGTAGGATGAGCTGTTGTTACTTATAATGTGACATGTGTCACTCTTCTCCGAATTTTACCATAGGAAACAAGGGTTCATTATTTCATCTTATTGAACATATGTTGTTGCCTAACAAGAGAAGTGACTGTAGCACCGAAAACTAGTTTTATTGTAGAAGAAAGCTTGACAGCTTATATGAAAGTGGGCCACTGCCGTATGTTGAGAGGGGGGAGGGTATGATCACATGACAGCTGCTATATAGGTGTAGTGCAGTGTGACTGTAACAGTAGAACAGAGTGTGACAGCAGGCAGGAAACATGTTCACTGTTGCACAACACAAAACACAGCTTCCATTGCCACATGAAGGTCAGGTCACTTCTTTTCTGGATTCAGATATCAGGTAGGCCTTCCTGAAATAGGATTATTCTTGTCCATTTTTTACACTGAACATAGTTTCATTGGTTCATTTAATCATTAAACATTAGACATCAGTGTTATTAGAAAGGAATGTAATGATGAAGTGAAAGAATGTAAGTGAAATAGTTATATTTAATACCTAAGAAAATGTTTATCCATTTCAAAACTTAACCTAGTAATGTACAAGGTACAGATATTCTCACTGTAGAAATAATGCCTGCTTGAAGTTTTTTGGTAATAACCTAAAAACTATGTACACACAAATTTGTTTTAAGCCCAGTTGGAAGACCACGGCACAGAGGAAAGGAAATAACATTAGAACTGTTGGTTTTCTGCTTGTGAATAGCTTCAGGACAAGGTCCAAGGTTTGTTTGTGCAAATAAGCCTTTCAGTGTTTGAACGCTTGAAAATTGTTGACTGTTCAGGGAAGACCACATGACAGAAAATGTAATGAGTGACTTATTTTAGGTGATGAAATCATAAGTCTAATGGTTTGAATCACTGAATGTCACAAGGCTTTAGTGCCAAAACTTTTCATGGGGAATTGCACATGAATTTATTACAATGAGTGCTTCTGTGTAATGATCTAATTAAAATGAAATATAATATGTTCCATATCCATGCATTAAGGAATATTTAAACTTATGTAGTAAAACCAACAAATACAATTGCATTTGTTGATTTTATTATGTAAGTTTTATGTGAAATTATTAATAAAATTTTGTGTCAGTGGTTTGTCTAGGCATAGATACTGAGGTGAAATGTACAATAGATGGAAGGCTGAAGACTGTTGTGAAATGTGTGTCGCTCTTTGAAGTTTTAAAGGAAAAAGACTTTTCTTACTGTGTGTATGAATTTTTTCACCACAACAACAGTAGGGTTCTTTACTAAAAATTAACACTATGAATAGAAAGTCATAAGCTGCTGTAAGTAATAACTAACAGTATACAGTAAGTGCTGTAAATATGTTATGGCTTGTTGCCATACAGGAGTGACATGAATCAATGATCCAGGTTGTTCAGGTGTGATTCATTTGCAGGGTGGCTGAATCATGCTTAGAAACAGAGTGTTAATTAATTCACTGAAAGATGAATTGACCAAAAGACTGATTTTTCCCACTTCTTTAATGAGTGAACAAGTTAACCCAAAAGAAATGCTTTTCCTGCCTCATTTTCCTGCCATATATGTTGTTTCTCTTAGTTTGAGATGTTGAAGAATATACTTGGGCACTGCAATATAAATATGACATTATGTATGCAACATTATTATTTCTTGATCATGTCATGGTTTAATATTTTGAAACCATTCTTTCAAAACATTGTTTTATCTTATTTAAATCTCTATATTTCTATTGAAACTTTTGTCATTGTAAAAAATAGTAACTGTTTTTAAAAATTATTTATACCTTGCAGTTTGAAAGAGTTTGCTTGGTTGAATGTTATTTTGAAGCATAATTTTGTACTTTACTGTAAGGAAAACTGAATTCCGTAACAACCTATAATAAACTGAAGGGTATTGTGGCTGATATTAACAAGGTGACAGAAACAAAGTGGCTAACAATCATAATTAACTAATTGTGAAAGGTGAAAATAGATTCTTTGTATTTGTTACAAACACTACAGGCATGTGAAAGTTTGTAACTGTCACTTTCATGTCAAGGTAATCTATATCAGTGGAAATTTTGCATAAGTAATTAAGGTCTTTAATTGCTTACTTTATAGTTTGTGTTGGCCTCAGAATACAGATGGATGCTTGTAAACAAAATTTGGTTTTTGTGTCACATAGCGTTATGTACATGTGTTTGGACCCAATTTGATGTTACTTGACATAACTTTCCCTGTTTCCTTGTGTAATGGTAGCCAATATAATGGTCTCTGAAATTTGGAAACACAGGTCACTGTAAAGTTACAGGCCCACAAAGTTATGCATTTCTTTCAAATGCCCACTGGATTAAAAAATTCTTTGGATAGAAATTCACATACTGTGAGATGTGATACAAAATGGCCCATTATTTAATACAGTGAGGTGTAATTAGAAGTATGGCATTGTAAACAACATTCAGTCTAGCAGGTGTGTATAAATGTGGCATATGTGTGTGTGTGTGCGTGTGTGTGACACATTTGTACACTCGTTTGAATACACAATGTCATCTAAAGTGACGAAGGTTTCAAAAACATGGTTTCATATGTTATGGAGTTCACTCAACAGTTTTACATCGAAGTATTTTTGGTTATGACCTGGTAGGTTTGTTTTAAGCTTTTTAACTTGGCCCATGACTTGATATTGGTCTTAACATGAATTGTTTGTTTGTGTTACAAGGAACAAAACCAACTGTTGTAACCACTGAGCACAACTTGTAGTTCAGCAATATAAATCCTGGCTACATCTACACATTTTGGCTTTCAACAAGCCATCATCAGACTATGTATAAGAAAAAAAACTGTGATTATTGATCATTCAAGACTGACTTGAATGATCATTAATCACAGCTCTAAACCTTTGTCTTTTTGTGCTCTTATACACAGCCTGATGATCGCTTATTGAAAGTCAAGATGTATACATGTGGCTAAGTTTTATACCACCCAAGTTGTGTTTGACATATACAGTAGTTGGTTGGATCTCATAATATTAGATTGATGAAACTGTGGAGGATCAGACAGGTGGGACATTTAGCATGCCTATGACAGTTGAGAAAAGTATGTGAAGTTTTGGCCAGTATACCACTGGGACACTAAAGTGTAGATGGAAGAATGATATTAAAATGGATCTCAAAGAAATAGGCTGTGAGTGAAAGGAGTGTACTTGATTGGTTCAGGAGAAGGTAGCTAAGTGGGCCTTTAAGATTATGAACCTTAGGTTTCATAGAAAACTAGGAATTATTTGGCCCTCTGAGTAACTATGAGGCACCCAAGGAGTACCTACATTCACAGAGTGACTGAGTAAGTTAGCATCTGTCATATTATGACTACTGGCTGTGTAGCAGGGACATGGAAACTAAAACAGTCTTATTCTGGTGTTCATGTGGATGTTTTAGATATTTTTTGCTTGAGTAAAAAATGAAGAAACACAACACAACTTGCAGTATTTGGCAGTCTGAATAGATTTTCACATTTTGTTTACATTCTGTATGGAAGAACTCTGCCATAACTGTGATAGTATATTGACTTTGGTTGTGTTGGCCAATTATAATTCTCATTTTTTTGTAGAAGTAAAGTAAAGTAAAGACTGGTACAGTAAAGTGAAAGTAAAATTGCTCCTATTCATATCATGAAGGCATATGGCAGATTGGAGGTATACTTCCACTCATTCTTAACCATGGCACTAGATGGAGGTGACTGGTCAGCTTCATTCCCCTGTAACTTGCCCACAATTTTTGTGTGTGGATTTTTGCCACTTTCTGTAGACTCATGTGTGGTATGTGTTAACATAGATGACTTGGTTGATCACCCCTATACTTGGCAGTGTACTAGCAGAATGTGACAAATGCTATTTGTGGATAGTTTAAGAACCCTGTGTAATCAGGTCTCTTTCCACTACTGCTTGAATGTAGCTGCAGTCCAGCTTATTTTTATAAGATGAGTATGTTCTGGATCTCTGCTCCTCCCTATACTCCCTTATGTTGTATTCAGGTCTTGTTTCTTTAGTATTGTTCATTATAAGGTACTGCTAGGTTATAATTGGACCTTGTTTCTAGTATGTCATTTGCAATGGTGTAACTTGCTTGATTGTTGATTTGTTGTATTTGTGTTTGAAAAAAAATTGTTTATGTCCTTTTTGCTGTTGAGAATATAAACTGAAAGTTATCAGGCAGTTTCATATTTAGGGTAACATTTTATACCAGTTTTTTCAGCGATTTGTAGATTATAATATAGGATATACAGAAACAGTGACTGTTATGCCCCTTCAGTGGTAACATAATGTATCTTGATTTGGTGAGCTGTTGAGTTTGGATCACAGCTGGTGCTAGACCTGGTTTCCTGCAGTTTGTATAAGTGGATGTTAGTTTAGTATCGCACATTAAGCGCTAAGCCATTGGGACTGGTAGAGACAGATTTTGCATTTATTTAGAAAGGTGTGAAATTTAAATATTGGCAAGTGCTGGAACACTACTCTGCAGTAGGTTCCAACTACTACCTTCTACATCCTTTATTTTTCACCATTCATACCACACTATCACATCTCCTTCACCATTCAGTAATTATTAGGGCACTGCTTAATCATTACTTTCCAGTCTTCTGAAGGTAATCATAATCCTGTAGTGTAAATATATGAAAAGCTGTAAATAGAAAATTTTTGGCATAAATACAAATATTGCGTTTATGTGGCAGATATGAACGACTGCTTCGCCGTGCCAAAACAGAAGATTTGTCAGAAGTATCTGGCATTGGGTGCCTCTACCAGAGTGGATTTGATAGACAAGGAAGGCCTGTGATAGTGTTTGTTGGGAAGTGGTTTCGCTTCAATGAAATCAGTCTTGACAAGGTAACAGTATTTTCAACCATGACCTAGTTTTCAAAAACTCTTTGAACATTTGACTTATCGCTGTATTAATTTGCCGATCAGGCAAATTTTCAATGGTAGTATGCCTGGTGATTACACTTTTTTATGAAAATAGTCTTATGTTACCTGATCAGGTGATTGGTTTTATGCATCTCTTTTTTTTTTTTGGGGGGGGGGGGGTGGTTTTTTTGTGCCCATTTGCAAATTTTTGCCTTGGTTGTTTTTTTTCCCGTGTTTGTTTTTTTGTTTTTTTTTTTCGTTTTTTTTTTTTTTTTTTGGGGGGGGGTTGTTTTTCTGTGCCACATGGAAAAATGTTGACTTGGTTATCTGTTTCCCTGTGTTTGTTCTTTGGTGTTCTACTCTTCTTCTTGGAACAGTGCATGTCTGTCAGGTTAATGTCATCTGCCCATGTGCATATAATATGAGTGGCAGTGCTTTCAGTGAAGAGATATAAATTAAGTTTGGAGATATGAGACTTTCAAATTGAGTCAATGAATTTACTTTTTTTTTTGTTGTTGAATTGGGCAATTGAATTACTACTTTATTGAAGACCTCAACACATTGTTAAATGTATTTTAGTGAATTTTTACTTGATTGAAAATGATTTCACAAAAATTTCAGTGGGGTTGGAGGTTCTCACGGCAGTGGTGATGCAGATCCCAGTCTTCTAGGATATGGTGCCATGTGTACTGGTTTATAGGCACCATTCTAGGGAAAGTGGAGACACTTTGAGAACCTATGAATATGTACCAGTCCATATGATGTGATATGCCAGGAGACTGGGTTGTTATAAATTATACCATTTAAGTTGTTGACTGTAAAATGCACCACATTTTTTTTCTTCAGTGAGCACAACATCAACATGTGTTAGAGTATAATTGTTTACATTTTGAGTTGCTTATGACATGTGTTTCACACTTTCTTAGTCATCACTGGGCAACTCCTTCCTGTCAAAAATTTAAGGTGAATGATACTTGTAATGATAATTATTAATTTTGGCTTTTTGTTGTTTATGTGTGTTTGGTATATTTGGAGTTATGGTCTGGTATGTCTTGGATAGTGTGATTGGTTCTAGAAAGTCTTGATTTTTGGTGCTGAGATATTATCTGTGTTGTTATATTCTTGTAATTTCTGGATTCTGGTGACTTGTCTTCAGTCTTGTCTTGTGTTGATTTCGTAACATCCATCTGGATTCAGCACAAGAAAAGGGCCTTCAGAGGGTTGAACTTTATGTACAGCCTTGTCAAAGACAAGGTGTAATGAACACTGGATGTGGTGACTTAGTTTTAAAAGTAATGAATATTTTTTTGTTGTTTATAGGCATTGCTGTATTTAATCTATCTGCTGGATCCTTTGGTGAAGAGTGATTATGTAATAGCTTACTTCCACACTTTAACATCTAATGCAAATCATCCATCCTTTACATGGCTACGAGAAGTATATAATATTCTGCCATACAAGTGAGTACATTATAATTTAATAAGTGGAAGCATATTTCCAGAAACCCAGGAAGGATTTTATGTTCATGGGACCGTGCATCACAATTCTTTGTCAATAAATGTCCAACAAGATGCCACTATACACAGTTTATTTTATCTGTAAACTGCTCTACATGTTTTGGCCGGTTTCTCCACTCATCATCAGGAGCACAAATAACTGTATTTACAGCATCTGGTACTAGTCAACTGTAATAGATATACCACATATAAATGTTAGGTGAATAATATATTATATATTATAAATATATTATGATGGAGGAACAATTGAATACTGCCTGTGGGAAACCAGTTGTATGGTACTGAACCTACAATTTATTAGAAATGTATGGACAAATAAATTATTTCATTCTCACAAAAAAAGGTTTTTTATGTCCAGGTTGCATAGAAGCTTCTAAATTAGAAAACTTTGCAAAATTTTAATATGTATTCTGTGTTTATGTATAAATCAAGCAGTCTTTCACTTTATGTGCCAGGTACAAGTACCTGGTCTGATGAAGTCAACTTACCTATTTTATTACATGAAAGACTTAAAGGGTCTAATGAACTGTACGTGATTTTATTTCTCAGGAAATTATTGAGCTATAGTAATAAAACTTTAAATATTTCCTTATCTTATCCATTTTTGAGAAACCATTTACACTTTCAGATATACTCCCTGAGTGCTTGATGCCTAGTTATTGTGTGGTCTGATTTTTTAAGAAATCGAATAAAGGTGGTTGTTTAATTCAGAAGGAAGTGTAATCTTTATTTTAAATAATTTGAGGAACAAAGGTGCAGTTTGATTTCAGAAATAAAGAGTGGTTGCACATCTATTGCACTTTCCACTCTTGTTTTTGCTAAAAGTTTAATGGCAGTCCGTTTGTTTCACAGATATAAGAAGAATCTGAAAGCCTTTTATATAGTTCATCCAACATTCTGGACAAAGGTATGCCTTAACATTACTTAGCAATATATTTATCTCTGTGTCTTTTACTTAGAGACTGTAACCATCATCACCAATTTGGTAGGATTCTGATGATGGTTCATTATTATAATTGTGATCAGTATTTTTGAACATTGTCCATATTCATTGGCTAAAGAACCCAATCTCAGTCACTGGTCCAGTGATACAGACTAACTCTTTCTAAAGGGCCCACCACAGTATGGTTTCCCTCTCCATTCCACTTGAATATGGAGACAGGTCCATTCTCTGAAATGTTATAAGGTTTTCAGTCTGAGATGATGGTCACTGTCCAAAATATCAATATGCTACCATCATCATTGTCATCATCTTGATGATGATGATGATGATTATGATGATGATGATGATGATGATGACGACGACGACGACGACAATAATAATAATAAGTATTATTAACTTTAAATCCCACAAGTTACTTTATATACCACCAGAATTAAGCTTGTAAAATTCTGTGTTCTTCTGACAGAATGTATTTCTGGGTTTTATATGGATCTCAGAACAAACATTGATTACTTAACTATTCAGCATTAACTAATTATTTTTTTTAATATTTGAGACAGAGTGTGTTTACTGTGCAGTACAAACTGAATCGTTACATACAATTCAGGATGGTTTTCGTGTTTTAGGGTCAGTGACCTTCATAGGTGTTTTTAGTCTGTTCAATTTACACTTACTTCTCTCACAGTGTATCTGATTTTAATATATTTTACTCTTGAAGATTAAAGAGTTGTGTGATAATTGAAAGTGTTTGTGTTTTAATATTGTGATGATGGGTGTAATATTGCTTGTTTGATGTTTGATGGCCTTACTAATAGCAGACAATTAGGAATGAAATCTCACATTAATCATATTATATGATGACCATTATGCATTAAAATTGTAACCATATTGATTATTTTCACTGAGTACAATTTAAGTACTGGTACTGATGATGGAGGTAGCAGGAGTAATTTTACTCTGAATATCTGTACCTTGTTTTGTTTCAGTATTATCTTTTATATGATTAACATGCAAGGAATTATTGAATTCTCCATGGAATTTGCTACACCAATCACCCAAATTTATTGACTCACATATCTTTACGGAATTTCTGTGCATGATATGCAGAGAGCTTACAAATCACATATTGCCGTTTATTCTGTAACTTTTTTTGCGGAAAATCACTGTGTTAAGAAAATGATGATGATTATTATTATTATTCTCAATATGGATGTCTCTCTACTCTGGGAATTAGTGTGGGGCAGTTTCAGCATGTTTATTAAGAGATCAGTTATGCTACTGTGAGATTGTTGGATGTTAAGACCAGGATATTTGCTAGTTTTTGTTGTTTTCCTTTTTTTTGGGGGGGGGGGGTGAGTGATCAAATTAGATATTATAGATGCTGTTTTAAAAAATGTGAAATCTACCAATGTTGATATTTTGAGTGACGAAACATGCTTTGTTGTACACTCTGAATATGAAGGACATGTCATGAGAAGATTAAAGGATGTGTGGCTGAAGTATACATGTATTTTGAAAAGATGCTTGATCACTATGACATTTGTCAGTCATAATATATATCTCTGAATTGTCATTTGAATTTTTAAGATGGCAACCTGGTGGTTCACAACATTTATGGCTCCAGCCATCAAACAGAAAGTGCACAGCTTGCCTGGAGTTGAGTACCTGTACAGTGTAATGTCTCCTGATCAGCTGGAGATTCCGGCTTACATTACAGAGTATGATATGTCGGTAAGTATTTTGTAACATTCAAAGCACCTAATGGACCCAGATTTAGAGGAACTGATTTGCAGACAACAATAAATCATATGAGATTTGTTATACTTCATGCATACTTAATGTGCATCTGAAAATATGTTATGTAGGTACATTTATATAGTTACAATAGTATGTATCATTTTGGCTTTTTAAAATGTGCGAATTGTGTGTATGAATGTTGTCTACAATGTGATGTTATTAGTGTCTGTTGAAAAGAATGCAGTTCAGGTGGGCACTCAATATATATATATATATATATAAGAATTTATATTTTCGCAGTTTTCATAGCCATAATTAATGATTTGCTCAATCTGTTGTGTGTGTGTGTGTGTGTGTGTGTGTGTATGTATGTGATGTCAAAGTTCCTTATGACATTTATCAGGATACCCTGTTTTGTTTGTTGCTTTCAGATGAATGGCTTGCGCTATTTTCAGCCTGAATCGCCCACATAAAATTAGTTTTTGTATCATAAGGTTCTAAATGCATTTGTATGTGGTAGGTAATGGTGAAACTGAGTGAAGAGACGTATTATATATACATAAGTTTAGGTAGGTAGGTAAAGCTCTCCAGTAAAAGGAAAAGTTTGTATGAAAAATAATGATGTTGAGAGCTTTATTCACATAGTGACATAGGGAGTACTGGAGTACAGCATGTGGAATTAACTTGGTGATAATCATAATTCCTGCTTCATGTCGAATAACATTTCTCTGAAATTTGCCGGTAGTGTATCATCAGTAGCAGCTCAATATGAGCTTAACAAGATTGTAACAAGTAATGTAACATACCTTCTGTGGTATATTTGTAATTTATCTTAGTTATAGATTATGAAAAATTGTTACTCGAAAATGAAAAGTTTTTTCTTAGCAAAATACTGCCATGACTGATTTGCAGAAACATTTGGAAGTTATAAATTTGCAATAAGTTCTTGTTGATTAATCGGTGAATTTGTATTATGTAGTTTATAATAAAATTCTGGCTCTGATTAAGAGGGGTTGAAATCTTGATGCCAGAGGCCACACAATGTGATATGGTAAAACAAAGTACTAATATTACATCCTGATATCTTCTTGGAAGTATCCTGAATGTGTTATGTCCTGCTGTAGTTTTTTTTTTTTTGCATCATTTTGTACCTCTTGATGTTACTCAGGCTTTGTAAGTATAATTTCAGCACTAGTTGACTACATAGCAGACTTTGTCTAAAACATTTTTGAGGGTTTTTCGTACCTCAAGTTGGCAACATTACCAAAGGAGAGGCCTGTGTATTCCATAAAATCTCCCATATGGTGACACTGGTACTCACTGTTTCAGTTTTGTACAGTTAGTACCAAACTTCATGATATCAACAATGGCATCATTACATTGTCACACACAACTCTCTATTTATAAGCAGTTCTTTACATTGTCTACATAACATGTATCAGACTTTTTAAAAAGACATCATCAGGTTAACTTTGTTAAAATATAAAAATGTAAAATTTCAAATTTCCTATAAAATAAAAAATATTGTGTCGGTTTTCAAGTCCATAATTGACAATGTGTGTTGTATTACATATTCTTTGAAATTTTGTGTTTTTATTCTTTAACAAAGTTAGCCCGATGATGACTTGTTAAAACGCTGAGACATGCTGGTGAAGACATTGTACAAATTTCGTATAAATAAAGAGCTGTTCTAGATGCTATAATAGTACTTTTTGTCAGTACAGATAACAGAATGGAATGAGTTGCTGTGTGATATCAGTAACTTATTTGTGTATGGATATTGTGTCAGGCACTGCCTTACAAGAAAGAAACATAAAGGACTATCTGCTATAAGTAATCATGGATGAAATAGCAAGGTTATTTGTTGTGAGTATGACTGCTACTTGTGAATTTTCTTTCTCCTGTAATTGTGGCAGTAACAAGGCTGGCTCTAGCCATTTTACTGATGCCTCATGGTAATTCTTAAAGCAGTTTAAATCTGCAACAGAAATTAGTGTCTACTGAAATATTAATTATTTGAATGTCCCTATGGCATATGAATGCCAGAAGTATGTTAATAGGATATACTAGCTTTCTAATGATAATGTTACACTCTGCATCGCCATGAGATGTTTTAGACAGAGTCCTATGTTCTTCAAGTAAATGCATTTCAGGTAACTAAATGCAATTTCTTTGACAGTATAAATGTGTTATTCTCAAGCATCTGATCACTGGTAGAATGAAATTGTTGTATAAACCTGAGAAACTTACATGTTCTGGGACTGTTAACATGACACACATTTTGTGCTCATAGTCACTATATACTTGTTGTCTAGTAGAACCATTTTCATTAAAAAAAATTTATTTTGCATTACCTTCACATATTGTCGTATATTGTACTACCTCTAAGATATCTAGCTGTATTAAAAAAAGTATTGCAGTATGCCTCAACACAATTCTAATTTGTCTCATCAACATAAAGCATAAATCATTTTACCAGTAATGAAGAATTTTCCTTCTGTCATGTTGATCATTCCTGAATATATTTCCTGTATAATTCAGATTTAGTGCTGGTATAACATGGAACAGATACCAGGAACATATGCCAAACTCCATGTTTAATAGTCGCAGTCTTTGGTTTTATTTCTCCTGGTATTATATATTTGAGCAAAGGAAACTTAAGAGTCCTTGCACTTAACTCTTTTCTCAAAAATAGCAATGGAAATGTTAACACAGACTTGTCACATGTTATGTGTGGCTTGTTTAAATTTGGGTATTAAATAATTTGTCTGCTAGTGCATGGTAAAACTGTGGAATTTGTGTCAACAAGAAAATCAGTAGAATTAATGGGTGTTAAAATTTACGGGTAGTATTGCCTAATTAGAACACCTATGTATGGGTAATTATAATAAGATAAATTCTTGTTCAGCATTATAAAGATTATGGTAATTTTAATAGACCTTGTTAATGCTCTAACAATGCTAATCTCTACTTCTCAATGTGCAGGATGGGAATATGTAGTGTTCTCTTTCTTATTGAAACAGTTTGACAAAATAACACCAGGTTGCAGCAGTGTGTTCTTAATGCTTTCAGGAGTATTCCTGCTTGGGTAGTGTAGTTATTTATAGTACTGAAAGGACTTTTGCTGTGACTTATGCCTGTTAATGGGTAATGTTGCAGATGAACCTGCATTTTATTATCTCATGCTACAACTTTTAAGTGATGTGCCTGAGTTGACTCAGACACATCACTTAAAAGTTTCCAATGAAACTTCTCTCAATTGATGGTAAGATTTAGACATTTCTTGTAAAATAAATGAAGTAAAAAATTAGCAATTATTATTGTGAATATTATATATTTTTTTTTATTCACAGCAGTCTGGTTTAGGTTTGTTTAAAAAGTGATATATATTTGATCTGGATATCTCTGTGTTGAATGCCATGCTGTTTTTAGGTGAATTTGCAAAACAGTTGCTGAAATGACCGGTACCTTTGTTGTTTCTCTGTGTCTGTCCATCCATGTATCACAGCCATTCTCACCAGGCAGATTTTCATGAAATTGTGTATTTGAGATTGTTACTAGAATTCGTTGACACGATCCAATGTCTGTTAAAATTCAGCAAAAATAACAGCCACTTGACACGAAGACGTACTTGCATTATCTATTGCTATGTTTAAACTTTGTAACTGAGACAAATTATTTTCTGTATGTGGTACATGCCGAGGCCCAAGAAACTGTTTTATAACTGTAACAGACTGTGTTTTATTTGTGGTACACGCTGAGGCTGAAGAAACGGTTTAGAGCTGAGCACTGAATGTGATTCATCTTGAATGTTGAGTATAAACATTTAAGATATTGATTGTAAATATCGCTGCATACAATATCATATTGATGACTGATTTTAAGTCTGTTGCTAAACTATGGAAAAATTTTACAGTGTGTGTTAGAATACTCATTATGTTTCTGGGAAATATCTAAATTTAACAGCTTGCATGTCAAGTGTTAAGTTCTATGGATATTTCTTAACTTGTTAGTTTTAGGTGTAATGGACCTTATGCATGCTGAATTTTCACCACATTTCACTGAAGATTCTGAAGCAAAGGAATGTGTAACACAGAGTGGCATATTGAATGTATTTACATTATAGAAGAGCCAGGTGTAGTTTATAATAATAAGGATTTTTAAAGAATAAATGTTATATATGGTAATTATTTTACAAATTTACAGTAAAATAATAGCTTTATGAAGATTTGTTAATATCGTGTACAGTGTTTGAAAATTATTATTTACCAGGGTTGGTACCAGCAAAAGCAATTTACAAATTGTTGTTTCTTAACATTAATGTTGAGGAATTCTATGCATGTACAGTATCTAAATCCACATTTGAAAGGTATATAATGGTATATGTAGATAATTATTATGTTTTAAAGTAATTTATGGGACAAAATTCATACACCATGAAGCGTAGATTTATTATTATAATACACATGGCTTGTTGCTGTTGACTACTGTTCTGCAGGGTGATCTGAATGAAACTTTTCTGTTGTTAACATTACAGTCTTTTGAGCAGAATATTATATCCTATAAATGTGACTGAATACACAACTTCTGCTTCTTGGATTTTTGTTTGTTAGGTACGAAAGGAAAATAAAGGAAAAGAAAAGTTTTATTTTGCACCATCTGAGTGTAAAAAATTGCCCTTTTCAGATTTGCTTTACACTACTATTTTTTATAGTTCTTTACTCTTCCTTCATTAGAGAACAACCCAAGATCACAGAATTCAAATTATTCATGTTGGTCTCTCTGTATGCTGCATAATATGCAGTTCTATTGTGTGAATTTATGAAAGAAAGTGACATTTGTGTTTCTGTATTATAAACTATGCTGTCTGAGCGTATACAGCAGATTTATGAGGGGTGGGCACTGTAAGCTGTAAGGGTATTCTTTAGAACAGTGTGAAAGATTTTATATAATGAGGCACGGTTTGGAATTGTTATCTGTTAGAGGAGTGCAGATGGAAGTAATGTAGCTGATAATGGAAGAAGTGAATGTGACCATTTATTAAATGAAAATTCCAGAGCTGTCAGCTTTGTGTGCTTGTGTATGTTTGTGCATGCATGTATGTTTTAGCTAGTAGTCCAACTTTTCTGTCTTCCGGTGTGAAATGTTGTGACCAAATAATTTGTTATCTGTTTCCAATTACGCAGTAGTGTGCAAGAAGAACTGCCTCTTTCTCTTGTCTGTTCACTGGCACATCTGGGTAGCAAGCATAGGTGTAGAGGCATTGCTGTCACCTTTCCAGTTTGGCATTAGAGTTCTGGCAGTGTTGTTGACATCTCTTACAGAGAAGTACTTTCTGTCAGTTTGTGCTGTATGCCACTTCTGTTGTTCACACTTGGCTATGTTATAGCATTTAGGAATGTATATGAACACCAAATTTGTTATGTTTGATACTTTTGTTATTAAATTTCTGTATTGGAATGTTGTAATCTTTTACCACAGGTATAATTACTCCATATATTGAGGTTTATAACAGTATTGTTGGTACAGACATTCAAATATATATTAGAATAATTGTTACATTTAATACAAACTTTCAGCAGGTTTTCTAAAAATAGCAGAGAAAGAAATTAATAATTATGGATCCTGTCCTTGTAGTACTTGACAATCTCAAGGCCACTGAGGAAGAAGTTACAAATAAATTGGAGCATTGTGACTTACATGCCTTATTTTCCTAATTTATGGAAGTGGTTGGATGATCTGTTGGTACGCATTTGTCACACTTTACGTTATAGGCTTGAAACTTCATTCTGTCAATGTTTTTGGGGCTATACTTTGTGACATTACATTATAGCAGATTTATTTGTTGTACTGAGGTATAATATTGTACACTGTAATTTTTATATGCTTCATGTTGACCACCACCATCACAATCACTATCACTATAACTGTATGTTGTATCCTGCTTGGTCCTGGTGGGGAACGTATTGTGGATGTTGTTCCAGGAGGGATGGAGCTCGAACCTCAGGTTAGGAAGGGGAATTAGGCACGCCACACACACACACACACACACACACACAAAATAATCCCCACGCCAAGTGTACTGGAGTTTATTATGCATACACAGTGAATAATGCTGAAACAAATGAACTGAATTGAGTTCCATTTTTGGGATCTTTGGTCCCTTCATTAACATTGACACTTGCTGATCGTCCAGCTTCATACAAAGCTGCTGGTCACTGTTCAAGATACTTCTGCAGACAGCAACTGGAGCACAAGGCCCTTACTCTTGCACTCGACCCTGTACATTGCTTGCGCGATAAACATTTATCATGACCACTTATAAACAACAAGATATAGAAGGAAGCTATATTCCTCACATGCCTGGACTGCTTACTAAGAAATGAAAGTGTAAACAGTGTTAAAGAAAGGCGAGGACTCAGCATGATGAAATAAGCTTATGACTTACATGCAGTACATAACATGCAATTACAACAGCAGCAGCAGCAGGAGCAGGAGCAAGTACAACAACAATAATGTGTTATTTCTATGAAGTGTTCCAGTAAAGATGAACAGAGGCCATGGCCTTGTTGTTTGCTTGGTGTCATCAAAGGCCAATGTGGCTGACCCTCTCTAGAGGACTGTATCGCCAAAAATGTATCCAGATTGCCTATGAAAGGGCACATTAATTAAGGGCAGGGGTCAGTCAGAAGGCATGGTTGGACGTAGCAGAAATTAGCATTAAATTTGTTGGATATAACCCCAAAGTATCACACAATCCCATGTTTGAAATTTCATACTGAATGCATTGGTACATTTATGACTTATATTTGTGCCAAATTTCATATGCATAGCACGTTTCCTCTGTTCTTATTGTCAACTAGAACGTAGAGAAGAGTTTTAAAGACTATTGACTTATTTTATATTCTACATCCCCAGCCATCCCACTCCCCCCTTCAAAAAAAGTACAAAATTACTTATTGCAATGACGTCTATTACCAAGCATTATTTCAGGATCCCAAATTGAGTGTCATTACCACCTCACAAGTATGGTGCTCATGACACTGTGAACAATCAAACTGTAAGCTTCTACTAGATATCCATCACCCAAAGAAGGTTATTGACTCCAGGTGTATCAGTTCATAGTTAGTGAATTGTTGTTAGGGATTATACCACTGTGTCAATGACCGAGTTATTTACGTTGTGAAAACAGCTTACCAGGTCTGTAGCAAGTGTTGGTGTCTTTCAGCTTGATGGAGAGTTCCATTTCTGCAATACGTTTTGTTTGTTACCTTTTACTTCTTTCCTTTATTTGTAGGGTATTTGAACACATTTGTTTGGGTGAAAGGCCCAGTAATTCTTGTTGCAGTGTCAGTAGTTGAACAGCAACTTTTACGTCATTTTTAAGTGTAGCATCCCCATTGTGTTTGTAAAATACTTAATCAAGGAATATAATTTGTAAATAAACAACTTTAATGTAGCAGTTGTAAATTGCAGCTACATTTTTCAGTTACCTCAAAGTAACTATCATCAGGCTGTATATTAGGAGTGTAAAATGGAAATTATTTTCGTATTAAAATAAATACTAGCATTACAGTTATGTAATATACTTTTTAAATTATGTAAAATAATTCCCTTTTACACTTGTGGTATTGAGTCTGGTGATGGTTACATTGGGTAACTGAAACATGTAACTGCAATCTACAATTGCTGCATTAAAGTTTTGCATTGACAAACCATATTTTTTCATTATGTATTGTTTGTAAGTCTTAGGTTTCTACCAGTCTCCTTCCTTTACATACATAAACTTGGGACTGACACATCTAGAATCTTGTTTTGTAAATGTTTGACCAGATTCATGGTACACAAATTGCCATGCACTGCATTTTTCCAAAACTTTACTGTGCAGTAGCTAATAACATGTGTGATTTCTTTGAGTTACAAATAAACACACACTGTTATGTCATAGGTGTACTGTTTCATATTTTAAGCCATGTTATTGCTCCATGTGAAATACTTCTAGAAGCCATTATGAAGGACTCTACCATAACATCAGTTAGCTTGCTGCGTTGGCCTGAAAGATATTTATTTTTTCATGTTACACCATTTTTATGTTAGGCTTTTAATAGTGACATTGAATGTCATCAGAACTGGACCAGTGCTTATCATTTTTAACAGTGTTGTGGACAGAGAGACAGTTTTATGATTGTGTTTAATTGCATAACTGTTCTGTCCTTCAGGTGTGTATTTCCAAAGTGTGATTTAATAATGTGGGGAATAACATTTCACTAATTTATTTTGGATATTTCAGGTTCTTCTTTCTCAGTTAGCCTTTTAGCCATTTTTTTCCCCCTGCCTTTTGTAGATATGAATAATTTATAGTTTTCAGTAGAGACTACCACATCACATGGATAATAGGCTGCCGAAAATATTTGTGTGTGTGATAAAATGTGTGCTGATTAACCCTTTCCACTGGAATTAACTTGCATTGCTGGTCAGTTAGTACTCAGATTTACATGTGAGCATAGTCTTTGTAAAATATTATTTATTGCAATACTGAAATAGAGCTACTGAAACCATATGGTTTTTCTAGTTACCAACAGACGGTGGAAGCTATCTTAAATGTACAACAGTGGTGACAGCCCTGACATGTGGGTGTGAGGGGTATCAGGCAGGTGCTGCCCATCATAAAAGCTAATTGACCATATGTGAAATTTAGTGACTGTCCTGACAGTTGAAGGGAAAGGGTTAATGAATGACATAAGTGAATGTAGATACCAATGTTTGGTGTTTTTAAAATGCCAGTTAAGAATATGACTGATTTATGGAATATATTGCGTTTGACTAGAGACAATCAGTTTTGTGAATAATGCAGGTAATACAGAGGGTAATATTTTGGTGTACTGTAAGTGTGTATGTTATTGATTTTAAGGTGTACATATTTGTAAACTGTTGAACTGGGTCTATTAATAGCACCACATTTTGTAATTCCTCATTCGTTGCATCAACTGTTCCTATGATTTTAGGGAAATTCAGATTAATTCATTCTGCTTAACATATGACACTTGCCTTAAGAGTGCAGATTTTCGTGAGATCTGAGGGGAATGTGCTCCTGAAAACACAGTTGAAACTGAACAATCTCATGTGTAATGCCAACTAGGGATGCATTCCTGTGTGTCTGGGTAAAAACTGTCAAGTCACTTGTTGTGCTGTACAAAACTAGAATGGCAGACCTGCATTGTTAACGGTATTGGATCTTTAAACAAAGAAACATTACTAAAGCGGCAGTGTGATTAAAAATATGTTCATCCCTTATAAACCATCTGCAGCCATGCTGACTGAAGAAATCAGGAGTTGTAAGAATGGCTGTTGACCCATGACCACACTAGTCTAGGACTTTCGCAACACACTGTAACATTTTTAATTTCAATTCCTAGTTGTGCTGTTGAATTTAGTCAACTGACATTCTCACTATTACCTTTCCTCTTTGATGCCTGCCTTATCAGCACTTATGAAAATGTAGTAATAAGGACAAGCACACACGAACCCAGAAAAATTGTATGTGTATCTAAACTGATTATGTCATGAATTTGATTGTTTCCATCCCGTCGAAAACTGGTAGCGTGCACACACAGAACAAGGGAAGCCTGACTGTGCCCACAAAACAACGGCAATATCCCTACCAGCCGGAGTATCATAGGGCCACAAAAACTGTCCCATATACAACAAACGGTGACAATAAACACAGTACGAAGGTTCACAAGAATTCCTGCATGTGATTTGTGCACTACTTAATACTGGCATGTGATCATCCAATTCCAACTACAGAGATAATTAAAACAATGGCTGTAACCTTACCAGCTGGAGTACCATAGGGCCACAAAAACTGTCCTGTATACAACAAACGGCGACAATAACCACAGTACGAAGGTTCACAAGAATTCCTGCATACGATTTATGCGCTACACAATACTGGCACGTGATCATCCAATTCCAACTACAGAGATAACTGTGAGTTTTTATAGCCAAATATTATGAAACGGGAATTTCCACCCGATGGAAAATAGTGCACACCCTAGTTAAACAAGTGTAACCTAATAATACAGGTCGTCAACTACGTTAAAACTGGAATACATACAAACTGCACACAACATAAGTGTACAATTTCATACGAACCCAGGAAACACTAAGCCCCACTGAAAACATTGCAAACGATTACCTCGAGTACCTCTCATACAACCAGGCTATCAAGTGTCACCACAGTTGACTGCACAACTTACATCCATCCCTGCTAGGATACTAAAATTAATAACATTTTACATTTTAATGTATTATATCATTTTAACCAATAGTAAATATTTCTAAAAAGATACAAGACCAATGTAAACCATGGTATCCCATTGGTATAGCGAACGAATGTACCTCAATTAACACCATTTCTTTGTAAGCCCGATGATGGCCAACAAGGCCAAAACATGTGGATTTGCAACTGTTATTTGTATGTTGTGTAATGACAGTTCATTTCAATAAATTTGATTACGTCATGTTTGGGCATGGTGAAAGGGTACTTGATTTTAAATCATTCCATTGTAGGTGGGTCAAGTAGGTGGGCTTAGACCAGTTGAACTTAGTTGTGGGCATATAACTTTTTAATTCAGATGTCATTGAATGTCATCTGGTCATAATTGAAGAATCTCCTGTCTTGCTTGTACTTTATGATGCATAGACACATAGGTACTATGGATAAAGCAGCCTACGTGTGAGAGTGACCACACACTATCGTCTAGTGCCCAGGTACATTTCCATTCCATCTGCATGCCTCTCTGGCATGTATTTTACACTTAGCTGATGCATAAAATTATTTTAATTGGGTTTTTTAACTGATGGAAACTGAAATTTAATATACCGTCATGGTCACTGTTAATATACTCTGAAATAGTTTTATGGTGTCATTATGAAGAAAATTTATAGTGAAAATTTGGATGACACAAGAAACAAAATAACTACACTGACACATATTATGATCAAGAAATGAAATGGGATGCTGAATATTAGAGTTAGAAAGAAAACCGAGTAGAGCATAAGATGAGTTTGTTTGACAGCTAAACTTCAGCAAATGTGCTTGAAGTGTATGTTGTGTGCTTTTGCAAAGTATTGTTTTTCAGCTGTCATCAGAGATCTTTGTAGTGTACCTGGTTTTCAGATTTTAATGACAGACATTTGATCTCCAAAAATTATGTGAATTCTGGTCCTGTCAGCATTATGATGTTTAGAAGCAGTTCTTTGAAGTAATGTTAATTTATTGCAAGAACTGTTTACACAGCATGCAGTAGGGAAAAGTGTTCTTGTTCGGTTTTTTTTATTTTTATACTGGACATGAACTTTTATTTATATTGTAAAAAATCACCAAGCTGGTTGAACAGGTGTTACACATATATGTACATTTTCTGCTGTGGCCTCACTGAAGTGTCACTTGTGCATTGGTGTGTTGATCATTGTAGTTAGAAGGATATAAGAAATGTGGTGAAAGGTTTATCATATTACCCATCTTGTCTGTAGTCGTTATAGGTTTATGATGCATGAGGTTAGCATTCACTTGCAAAATGTTACAAATGTTATTTAACCAATTCAGTGTACATAAAAAAGCAAAAGCAACCCCTGTACAGGCTTGGACAGGACCTGAGGGTTCCAGGAGGTTGAGGCTCCTGGATTTCAAGACAATTGGCACATGGAGGTAAGGTTGTCAGCCCTACGCACCGGCCGCCTTTACCCCCCAGGAAATATTCCTGGTACTCATTTCTGTTAGAGGCTGAGTTGACCCCAGGGCCATAGTGCGGCTGGAAGGATTATGTCAATGAAAAATTCCAATGACACCATCGGAAATCGAACCTGCGACTTTCCGGCTTTTAGCGTAGTGCCTCAACCAACTGCGCCACCACGTACCCACAGTCTCTATACAGGTTCCTTATTTTATCTGATAGCTGTTGTTTGTCTCTTCCCATTACTACTGCACTATGTGCGTGGGCAGTTGTCTGAATGGGCTGTTTTAATATGATAAATGAGCTGACAGGATGTGGCAATCAGTAGTTTTCAGATAATGTAATAGGTGTCATGGTAGTCAAGGAGATTCAAAAGGAGAGAAGATGCTCTTTCTTTAACACTGAAGGAAGTTTAAGTAAAGGATCTAAAAAGTACTTAGAAGCCTGTTGTTAAAATGGATGTTCATAATTTAAGTTACATTTTGATTCAATGTATTTACTGGTCTTCTTTTTCTATTTCTTTTTCTTCTCCTCCTTCTTTCAAGCCAAACTCTGAGCCACCAGGGCTTGTTCTGAGACTCTGAATTGAGCAGAGTATGCATTCAGTAATTCCACATTTGTTTAAATCACCATGTATTCACAGATTTTTTCGTCAGTGGCATGGAATTTTGGCTTCCTAACTGAAGGCTGTAGATGTGATATCAACCATCTTCACATATGTGGTATAACCAGCCAGAACTCTTGGTTGGAGAACATGAACTCCACTTAGGGAATGTCATGTGTGGTGGTCACAGAAGACATAAGTATAGGTCTATTGACAAGACTAAAAAAAAAATAAATGGTCTCACAGTCACTACATGTTTATTACCACTGTTTATTTCATTCATGCATGCAGAGCTTTATCTACGAAAAACAAAGTCAGTTGTTTATGGTACTGCAAATTTTACCACCACCGTCTCTTCATTAGCAGCTCAGTCTGCCTTCTGACTTGTGCGTACGAAAGCCTGCAAAACAACTACCTCTCTGAATCCAGCTTGTTCTATTTTCAGGATCACTTCCTTTGTCAAACCATTGATGTAATGGCCAAAGCTTTAGAGGATGTTTTTGTTTACAGGGGTTCATAGTGGCAATACAGTCACAACCCTTAGCTAAGACTAGGCCAAATCCCTCCATGCAACCAGTACTGTCATAATCTTAACAACAATCTTGGGGTCCACACCCTTCCCAGTGTACCTGTATATGGTGTACAGACTGATATTCTCTTTGCTTGAAGTCCTACATTAATAATAAATTTTTCCAAATGTAAATTTGCCTATCTACCTGCTGAGCATTTCTCTGATTGTCTTGAGCCAAGGATCATCGGTAACAGTGATCAGAATTCTGATTACTGCTTTAAGTACTCACCTCCATCTGATGCTAAGGTTAATGAATGTGTGGAGCTCTACCTCCACTTGGCCATATTACAGCTTGGCTTGCATAGGAAGTATTGAAACTGTAATGTTGAACTGCTAGAAGTATTTGTAACTGTATGCATAGGTAGATTTATGTGTAGTTTGATATTTCAGTGTTGTGATGATAGACCATTTGGATAACTGAACTTGTCATTTAATACAGAATGTAAAATTAGTTTATTGGCTGACTACATATGGAGGGGGATGCAGAAAAAATACTGATAGGAAGCTGAACAAAATGTAATTAATTTGTAATTTTCCATTTTGATTCTGCATGCCTGTTTAATAAATGAATTTAAATGTATAATTTTAGTGAGAATGAATCATAACTTTATACACATTTTTAAAATATTGCACATGTGCCTTGCATGCTGTTGTTTAATTAAACACATGTATCTTTTGTAAGAATGAAAACTGTTAATACTGTAAAGACAAAGAATGTTACATGTAGCCCCATTGCTCGTTTATAATTTGTATAATGCTTAACCCTTAGGCGCCAGGATTTAAATGCCTCGTGCAGTTTTTTCTGGGGGTTTTTAAATTTCAATGCATGCTCTTAGAAAAAAAAAATCATATCTCATAGACTTTTCCTTCAAATTTAATGCAATAAAATTTGTCAATCTGCTTATGAATTGGTTTATCTGGGAAAAAATGCTCACCTACTGTTATAATAAATTTAGGCCTTTGAATCGCATGCATTATGTAAAATGTAGTGTAAATAGTTCATTACTCACATAATATTGGCTGCTGCAGAAGGTCTGTGGCACCTTGGATCACTATTTTACCACAACACACACTATTATCAATTCTAAGTGGTCTACAAGTTCACTTTTGTGTGATAATCCGCGAAACA
>Ga0123352_10002668_pt1 | contig 25148 bp, 10 predicted proteins | sample TergutLab28metaG_FD_89700 | JGI IMG/M metagenome (GOLD analysis project Ga0123352, IMG submission 89700) | Labiotermes labralis P1 segment gut microbial communities from Petit-Saut dam, French Guiana - Lab288 P1 | ecosystem: Host-associated > Arthropoda: Insects > Digestive system > Gut ...
CTTCTTGAGAAGCTAACTGGTTTGCAGCTAGTCAAGAAATTCCCCGCATGTCACGGAACCCGAAGGTTCATTACCGCACTCACAAGCGTCCGCCACCTGTCTCTATCCTGGGTCAGACCAATCCAGTCCATATACCCACATCCCACCTCCTGGAGATCCATCCTAATATTATCCACCCATCTACCCCTAGGTCTCCCCAGTGGTCTCTTTCCCTCCGATTTCCCCACCAAGATCCTATCCCCCCTCTCCTCACCCATACGCGCCACATGCCCAGCCCATCTCATTCATATATATTTATATATACACACACGTACGTATACACATAAAATATTCTTCTTAATATGCAGACGCTTGTCGGGCAAAAGAAATAGAAACTTTGGGAGAGATGTGAATGCCGCGTGCCATAGGTTCGCCGGCCCTGGACCAGGATGTTCATGTCTAGAAGAAAGACATGAACGGAACATGTACTGTACAGACATGAGGGATAAGAGAGGCACATACATTTTTATAGAACAGATGGGGGCAAAGGACCACTTCAGAGACCTGGCCATAGACAGAAGAATAAAAGTAACAACACAGGCCTCACAGAACAAGATTTAGGGTTTGGAATATGTTGAAATGTCCACGTGTACAGTCCAACAGAAAGATCTCGTTAAAAGTTAACGTATCTTCAGTAATTCATGCTATTTAGCCTCGAATGGTTGGATGATTCATAGGTTATGAATTAGAAGTGATTTAGCAGGAACTGGTCATGGGTTACTCGAGGTATTATCCCTCTATATGTTGGAGGAACTGAGGAAAACCAAGAAGGACGCTTCGTGACAACCAGACATTTCCCGGCTACAAGTCTAGAGCGCTGTCGCTATAACAACACGTTCAGTGCGGAAAATTTATTTTACACCTGTGCGACTATTAACTTCTGGGCTCTGCTCCATGGAGTTGCGAACTGAAACGAGGGTATGGCCGCATTCTTAAACATATTCTGCCGGTCAATACTCACTAACCATCCCACCATTCGACGATGTATGATCTGGACTATCTACAATATCGTTAAATAAACCGTAAATAAAAAAGGGTAAAAAGTACACATTACACCTCCTCTACCACGTAGTGTGCCCTCCAGTCACACTAACTGAAATCCACTATTCATCTTCACAAAAAGCCGTGTTGTGTACTAATAGCAAGACATTCCATAATGCAAACTCATTATTTAAAATAAGTATCAACACCTTGTCCTATATTATTACACCGTTCATTCGCCTTAAAATAAGAAAGAACACAAAATTTGCCATCTATAAGTATCAACAAATGAACCGGAAATGTCTTAAATATACGCTATATTCTCCAATAACAGCCATACATCTGCACATGCAATTTCATTATTACGGGCCTATAAAGGAAGTATCACGCCCAACTGTCGGCAGTGCTTGAGTTACCAACACAGTGCTTGTTGCTACTTCCACAGCCATGCTGTTCTGTCAGCAGCAATAATAAGAGGGGGTATATAACCAAACTGTACTTTAAGCCCCTGTCCATTAACAAGCAGAAGAGGGTAGGATGATTGACGCCTTCCTGGCACCGCCCTCTAAAACAACATTCAGGAGAAAAACGATCAGGGCTGCCACTACACGCCATGAACATGTGTACTCATTCTGGAACAGCTGGAGATATTCTCGTTGTTTTAGACGTAAAGCAGACTAAACGATGCAATATACAAGACTTGAGTCTGCAGGCAAGCTTCTGTTCTAGATACCTATTAGGCTATTTGACAATCCATACTTAGGCGCGTTCGCAAAATAGCTTAAAGTGACTATTAGCATCGTCATGTCTGTCTGTCTGTCCTTCCGCAGGAAACAATTCGGCTCCTACTGGACGGATTTTCATGAAATTTGATATTTGAAGATTTTTCGAAAATCGGCTGAGAAAATTCAAGTTTCATTAAAATCGGACAAGAATAAAGGGCAATTTACGTGAGGAACAATGCACATTTTTGTTATCATATCTCGCTCATTTCTTCTTAGAATGAGTAATGTTTCAGACAAATCTTGTAGAGAAAATCAAAACACACATTTTGTGTTCAGTAACTATTTTTTTTCGAAAACTGTGCCGTATATGAGATAATGTGGAAAAACGTTGCACAGCGCGGCAGGCCACAGATGACAATTTGGCGCATGCGTATTGCATGCTGGATACCCAAGGCTACAAACCCACACACACACACAGGTTGTGTAATACTCATTGCTTTTCCACACTAAACAATGGCTGCACGAACGCGCCTCAATGTTACGTTATACGCACATTGCCTGTCTTGCTGTAAGATGATACATCACCGCTAGTGTTCACACATCACAAGTGTATGTCTCACATCAGTCAGACACAGTCTATTAGAAACATTTATAAAAGGCCTGATGATGTTCCGAAATTACAGCCGAAACATGAAGCCGTGAATAAATTGATAAAAACTAGTGCTGTGTGTGGCTGATGTACTACATACACTTGTGATCTGACAAGCAAGTCACAAAACAAACTTTCACCTATATTGCTATATACGCATAGGGGGCTCTTTCACAGATTTTGAAGAAACTCAACATAGAAACCTCTGTTACGTGTATATGAAAATTACCATGTGTTAAGGTCAATAAATTTCGTTCTGAGGCCCCACCTCAATGATGGGTCTACGTACATTTTTGACCCATCCCCACGAAGTATTAACCCGAGACGCAAATATATTGCGCAAAAAGCTGTAGGCACCCAAAAAGACACATATTTTGTCTCTTACAATTTTTGCACAAAAACAATGATTTCAAAAAAAAATCCATACATGTCCACTCACCTGCCAACCCACACACATTTGCACGCACATTTAGTATGTATGATGTTCTAGCATCCTATATTAAAACTGTCCTTTCCCACAGCTTAGCGGAAACGATAAAGTTTTTTGTACTGTTTATTTCCGTTGCTATAAAGCATGATAAATGCGTGCAGCATTATCACCTACTCAAATCACGCTTATTCAACGCATCACGTTAAATCTTTTTTAAAAAAAAATCCAACTCGTTCCTCCGAAGCATAATGACAGATAAATCTTATTGTTGCACCGTGCATTTTTTGTAGAATCACTTCTATTATCAACCAACAACTGCACTTACATAACTTTCACATAAAACACTTTAAAAACACTTAAAATCAAGTGTTTTAAAGTGTTTTATGTGAAAGTTATGTAAGTGCAGTTGTTGGCTGATAAAAGAAGTGATTTATACTGACAGATGTTTAAAATGACGTTCTGTACACCCCTTACCACTGCGTTACGCCACGGAAATCTTCACAGCACAGAATAAGCTCTTAACAGCGCATCCAGCTAACAACACGAGGCAGTCCTTGAGGAGCCAACAGTCCCGAATCCGGTTACTGAACTTGTCGAATTTTACATTACCCAAATCTTCCACACGTTCACAAGCGGCCGAAACTGGACATTATCCTGAGGCAATTAAATGCAGACTACATTAAAATCAAACCGTACTTCGTTAAGACCTACTTTGTATTGTTATAATTGGCATTTATGTGGAAGAAGACAGTCATGGCCTACTGATGCCACCATACTGGCACTAGTCTCGTGGTTCTGAGGAATCCAAGTGGAAAAAACCCTACCAGGGTAGACGGTTTCGCATCTGAAACTCGAACGTGGAATTCCCACGTAAGAAACCCATTAGCCCTCTTCACGAACTGGATTTTCATATAGTGTATCCGTATCAACTCGGCCAATGAGACACATAAACGAACATCTACAGAACAGGTGACGCACTGACCGGGAAGTGACCCGGTGACAGCTGTTCGCTACTTCGATGACATGCAGATACGACTCAGCAGCCGGTACCTGTTACGGTCAACGAATTAACATAATGAACACACCAATGTAACCAGTCTTAGTCAATTACACTTGTTCGAAAATTGCTTTGATTACCTTCCGTGGCAACGACCATCTTGGGCTTGTACTACAGGCTATTTACAACACCATTATCCACATTCCGCAATTCTCACTATAGCCCACAATTAGTCAAGGCAGGAAACAAACAATGCACTATTTAAGTGAAACGAAGCAACTACCACCATCGAAGCACGTCCTCAGAGCTCAACACCGCTAATAAGACAGCACGCAACCGGACACAATACTGAGCCAATGTCAGCCACCTCGCATCTTTACATAACTTACCTTCCTGCAAACTAATTAATTTTTTCCACCAGCTATTGTTCTTTGTAAAATTCCTCGACGAAAACTCTGTGCAATACCGAATGAGCGCCGGATATATGGATCTTGACCAATTTCGTGTTAACTACTACACACAGCAGAACTCTTCTTAGGAACAGGCATACTCAGCCAGCGGAGATATTTTCCGCTTTTTATGAAAATGAAGGTTCACTGTCAATTCACAACATCCCGCCAATAATACTGTATTCTGAACCACTTGCTTCCTGTCCACAGACGAATCCATACACGCGCACAACCAACAGTCGATGTTAACGTCACATCGATGTCTGGGTTAAAGTCGATTACACTGACGACTACGTAACGAGTGACGAGAATGACAACAGCACACTGGCAACAGTACAGACGACTATGACATGACGAACTTAAAAAACAAACAAGTTCATTATGAGGATACATATCCGACCGGCTAGAAAGTGTGATTGTTCACTCACAGTACGGACCAATCATCATAACGAGAAGGCAGCAGTGACTGATCGGTCAAGAATCCCGATCTTTTACTGAACATGCATGCTCAGTACCGTATTCAACAGAGACCGACAGTGGTCCCTATCCTAAACCACAAGAACCCAACCCAAATCGCCACAGACTAATCCCTTAATATCTGCTTCTAGGTCTCCCAACCTGTCGATTTCTTCTTTCAGGTTTATCGACTAAATTCTTCATGCGTTTCTCACCGCATGCAAACACGATATATCATACAGGTCTCTCCAACCTCATCTTCTTTGAATTAATCATTCAAACAACATTTTGTGAGCAGTACAAGAAATCAAATATCTTATCATGCAACTTTCTCCATGCTCTTGTATCTCCTGCCTCCTACGTCCAAATATTCTTCAGAGCAGAGGTATCCTGACAGTCAATCGCGGCCCGTAATTTGGTCGATCGGCTGCCACTTTTTGGACTCTCTCTAAAGTTACTTGCCGCCTCAGTACGATCAATAGCTCTCCGTTTGACAGCATTTTTTTTTGGATCAGCCTAACTCTACGAAGAAGTCTTCTCACAAATGTAGAAAACTAAATAAAGATACCGAAGCCGTCTGACCGATGAACATCTAAAATACTGTCTTCACTTGTGCCTAGGTAATTATTTAACCCTCTTTCAGTAAGTTACCGCAAGATATGCAATGTCATGCATCGGCTTTGACATAGGAAGGTTAATGAAAAACGCCCTTTAATTATGGTAAATTGTTTTAGTTCAGAACTATTTTTATTAAATGAAACAATTGTACTGTAGTGTGCCTAATGTCATTATGCTACTTTACATTTCTTTGCCTAATAACTAATATTAGTACATTACGTACTATGGTAGGCCGCGAAAGATTTTCTGTCTCTAGAGCAGATCACTGAGCCCAAAAGTCTAGCCTGCTATGCTCTCCATCACTTTGCTCTCAGAGCAACTTCCATAGTCACAACAAAAAACAAAAGACAAACTTGTAGTTCTGTACATTTAAATCTTAGGGTATGAGGACATAATTTACAAAACGTGTTAGCATGTGATCACTCACGCGACCACCCAGATAAGATCGCCCTAATGGTAATAATAACAGTAATACGAGAAAAAAAACAGGAATGACATTTAATAAAGCCGTGTCATTAGTTAAGACGCGCGACAATAGCAGGTGTACGTGCAATCTCATTTTACGTTCAAGGGCATTTCCTTGAGAACATGGACAATGACCAGTTGCGTGATGACGAAAATGGTCCGTCGAACGACGCCCGCCGGAAATGGATACATACCACATTCAGGATAAGAAAGAAGACACACCCACTGGCCGTATCATAATTTGCCATCAGCAACATAATAAGCTTAGCGATATGACGCCCAGAAGCGCGTGCGCAGTACCCACACGCAATACTTAATCACTCTCAACATGCCGCAGTAGTACCTACCATTCATAACTAACACACGGGACAGCAGTTTCAGTGGCCGATCGTTACAAGCTTATTACTTAACACAGCTGTTTCAACTAGAAAGGTGCTATAGCTTCAGAGGGGTGGGAAAGACAAGCAGGCAAGGATTTGGAGGGTGTCCATTGTTGGCTATTCACATCCGAAATTGACCTTCGGAGACTTTATGGAAGCCAGCCCGTTGTGTTAACCACCAAATAAACAACATTTATCCATTCGAACACAAAACAGGTTTATTTAAAATCGAGTTGCGCCTCTACATGAATGCTACATGTTTCGGCCCTTTCTCGGGCCATCATCAAGCATGTCAATACAAAAATCTCACAAAGGAAGATGTAGCAAGATAAAATCTAAGGGCCCCTTGTTTATAGTCACTATGTTCTTTTAATGTTAAACTACAGAATATAAAAATATATAACATACAATGCAAAAAACCTACATAATTCTTAAAAATGTATATATAAGGATTACAATTAAATTAAGGTGCTCATCTGTTGTTGAGAGTCCGTAGTTTAATTCTTCTACGCTTTGTGTACTATACTCGGCGTGGGATGATAACTGTTTTAATCGTCCTTCTTTGAATTTCTGTTTGGAAATTGTGGGCCACGACACAGTTCAAGGTGGTGGTAGAATCATGTTTACCGATACACCATCCACCTTTGTTTATGGCCGAACTGCTCACCGAGAGCGGACATCACTGTTCCAATGCGACAAATGATGCTGTCCGCTCCGCAGCGCTCAGTTCGCGATAGAAAAATACATTCTCTGTATTGGACTTACAAATGTTTTCAGCTCCAAACAGTTTAACGACGTTGTATCAACTACACACAACATTTAACGTCATATGAAACCCCTACAGGATCAACATCAGCATCATTATCGCCTTCTACGAATCTCGCCTCGCTGCCCGTTCGGTCTCAACAACAATCCAGAAGTCGCCTTTACATGGCGTCCTGCCTTCCTTTTTCCCGCTGGTTGATATTTCATAATAGCGTTCGGGAGTCTTGATCTGTCCATCTATGAACATGTTGTATCTATTTATTTTATAGCCTGTTATTTTTCCCTTACAGGACAAGCATATCCTACACACAATAAAAAATAGGAAGGCTAACTGGATCGGTCACATCTTGCGCAGGAACTGTCTTCAAAAACACGTTACAGAAGGAAAGACAGAAGGAAGGACAGAAGTGACAGGAGGACGACGTAAGCGGCTATTGGATGACCTTAAGGAAACGAGAGGATAATGGAAATTCAAAGAGGAAGCACTAGATCGCACGATGTGAACTCGATGTCGCAGAGGCTATGGACCTGTCGTAAGGCATAACTATAGTATGAATGACGACAGTCGGTGTAACAGCAGTGATTCGAACCAGGTGAACCCAAACCGACAGTCTGAAGTGTGACCGATTCATTCTTCTTGGATTTTCTGGAGATCCAAGTGACAAAACGACAAGGACACTAGTTAAAACCACTTTTTTTTATCTCCCCTTAGTAAATAAACCCTACTATCAGAATGCGTAGTAAGGCTATTCTGCAGCAAAGTATAAGAAAGTTGCTGTTGCTTCAAATTAAGCAGTCTCGCCTCTTTCCGGCTGAATGGGACCGTTAAAAGTGGCTGTAAGTCTGAATCCCTGACATGAACGTTAAACCCTTCGTTACGGAGACGAATTTTGCTTTTAGATAGACAAAATGTGAGCAAAAAAAACAGACCGCCTAATTGGAATTACAAGCGGAAGTCAACCAAAAAAATTGGCATCATCAACGCGGAAATGTCCACGGACAACTCATCCTACACTTAAGTACTGATTCATGGGGGAGGGGGAGGGGGAGGGTGTGTGTGTGTGTGTGTGTGTGTGTGTGTGTGTGTGTGCAGAAATTGGCATTTAGATACTGCATGCAATAATCCACACCGAGACCAAAAATTATAAAACAAATGACATGAAAGGCATTTGAAAAAATATATAATTGTTGACAATTGTACACAACGTAGAATGTTCTTCCAAGTACTGAAACAATAGCCGAACGTCCGTTTCGAATCCCGAGCAATCCACCGTCTTTGTGTATGGGAACCTGGTCCATGTCCTCAGTTGCGAGTCTCAAAAAATTCAGGGCACCGCTGTTCACCACTGCACGTGTTTACATCTTCACCTTACACTGTAACAGCCCTTGTAAATATTCGGCCTTCCCTCGCTTCTGCGTAGGTGTGGCAGGTCATCCGTTCGGCGAAACGAAGTCAATTGAACGCTACGCTTGGAAGGACTCAAAATTCGTTTCTGACAAATTTAACGGGTCTAAATTCAGAGTGGCTTGGACTACTAACCTTTCTATTCTAAGCCGAACACGATTATCTCGGCGGCTCTAATTGAGGACATTTTATTCCCATGGATACTTCCAACCGAAGTTTATGCATATGTCATCTAAGACGGACTGAACAGCCAATGGCGGAAGGACCTCTTTATTTGCCTGATCAATCACAAAAGTCAAAGAAACATTTGTCAGAAATGTCCCGTCTAGAACGGAAAATACTGACACGAGTGAAACTGTAAGTTCACGGAAACTGCTAGCAGTCCGTCGCTGAACAACTAATACTGAGAGCAGTCATTTTAGTTCACTACGGAGGGTTGACACAAAACAGGCACTCAGACACAAACTCCGAAAAATGCAGACATACATACACCTATGTACTCATTGACTAGCCGCGTACTACGAGAATGTCAATCCGTTCAACAATGTCGTAAAGGACCACCACCGTTTGTGTGTCGGGCTGTGGCTTTCAGTGACTTCAGTAATTCCATTAATAATTTCTTACGGGTTTAAGAACTCTCGTTTTCGGCGCATTTGCAAATAGCGGAAAACGTCTATTAGCTTCGTAATGTCCGCCCGTCCACACGGAACAACTCGGCTCCCACTGGAAGGAGTTTCATGAAATTTTACGCATGAAGACTTTTCGAAAATCTGTCGAGAAAATTAAAGTTTCATTAAAATCTGACAAGGATAACGGGCACCTTACGTCAAGACCTATGTACCCTAATTATAATATCTCGCTGAATTCTTCTTACAAAGAGAAATATTTCATACAAACGTTGTAAGAAAATCAAAACACGCATTTTATGTTCAATAAACTTTTTATCCAAAAATCGTGTTTTTTTAAAACAATGTGTTAAAATGCTGTACAGCCGGAGAGGCCACAGATGACAATATAACGCGGGGCACTCGCTTTGCATGCTGGATATCTACGGCTACGGACACACACTCAGAATAAGTAATACTTATTGCTTTTCCAAGGCAACAATGGTTATGCGAACGCGCCTCACTGTTACATTACACGCATACTGTCTTGTTAAATGCTTTGCCGGAGCGCAAAACTTTTAAGCCCCTGACGAAGGATTCCGCGCCTCCATTATTTGATCTGAACTGTGCACCTCGACATTCCATTCATTGCGCATGCCAAAATTAATTAACTTCATGGCCATCCCAGTGGCAGAAAGTGTTAAGTGGGGATATGTGAAATTTGTGTCTAGAGGAGTGAAATTAAAAATTGTGCACGGTGCAAAAGTCGGAAACTGAAACACGCAGTCAGTCAACGAAATGCAATTAAAGGAATGACGTAATAGAACCAGTAAATACTAAATAATTTATCAACTAACAAAGGCGTCAGCTGCTTCATAATCGCACCAAAGCATGCGGCTGCATCCCTTTGAAATGACACGCCGCTCCCACTAGACAACACGACGATCATTTACGTGTGTTCCAGAATTTACTCCGCGAAACTGAAGGCACGAAATCCCTCTGTCGGAGAAGGCAACCCACATTATCGAGAACACAGCACAACTTCTGGCGAGTCATCCTGTTAAAGTGGACTGGCAATAAAGGTATTCGTATGTTGTACTTAACGACATCGTCACCAAATCATACTACACAGCGTAACTGATGATTACTAAAAAAAAAATGAACTGGACACGATGCAGAAAGAGACGCCGCGGCTTAATTTGAAGTACTAAACTGAAATCTCCCGGTAAGACCTGAAGAAAATCAGGTAGATCAGTATATTCAGGCTCTGGGCCTAAATTTGAAAACGGGGCCTCTCAAACGCGCGGCAGGAGCGACACCCACTTATCCCCTACGTTTAGTACACTTAACTAACTCCATGTAAGAGGGTCCGTTTTCAAGTACTGCTAGTTCCTCGGCTAATCAAGAAATTCCCCATCTTTTACGCAGCCCGAAAATTTATTGACATTAGCAGAACAACCCGCCACACCATACCTACGATCATTAAGATCCAAGTATTTCTTGTGAGACCTACATTCTTCTGGGATATTACGCAGCTTGTAGTGGTAATTCCTTCCCTACATTTCGGGACAACCTATCGGTCCCACTTTCAAGAGCCAAGAAATCCAGTAGAGCGCATATCTCATCTACTTCGCTGCGGAAGCCTGGCACTACACACACACATCGTGTTTTCGATTTAAATTACTTTTCTTTGTCAACATAATGTTTTACGCATAGATGACGTAAAAGGAATGAAGGAAAACAAAACAAAAGAAGAAAAGGCTTAAGAGATAACATGTCAATTGTAGCACCATAGAATGGATGTCAAGTTCAAACCACAATGCGGGCGGAAGATATTTCCAACCAACATTGACATCCAGAAACGATCACCTCCTAAATATCGTCGTAAAGCAAATACCACTTGCAGAACTTTTTATACACACTGCAAGACACCTATTAGTAGCTAACGATGTCCGTGTAAAACGAAGGAAAGAAATTACGATGCAGTTGTAATTAATGTAACCTAAGTGCATCGAATGTCGGTAAACAACAGCGCCTGCTGGCTGGCGTTTCGAGCACACGCAACACGTGCCTGTAAGATAAGTTGCCGCAACTTCCCGAGAGTCAGTGCTTGTTGTCATAATTCTCTTTCCGATGCTGTCAATACCTCGAGACTGAAGGGCGTTGAAAGACAGATACGACGAAGCAAATGAATCTACATTATACATAAAGATTAGGTTGGTATCTCGCAGAGAACAGTACGCATTCATTACAAATACCAATCGGTGAACACTGTATAGGAAAACTATATTTATTGATTGTGAGAATCACAAGGAACGTCCACTGTGTGAGCAAAATGCAGAATCTTTGCTTTCAACCTCAGGATGCGCATGCTGTACAAAGATTGGGCTTTCGCACGGTGTTTCCCAGCCATTTTCCATGCAGTTATCCCTAAATGGGGAAGCTTTTACAAGCCAAAGAATCCGATAGCTACCGGTGATGCGGCTCTGTAACAAAACGAATAGACACAATGCAACTAGCCGTATATACAAATTGACCAGCAATAAACAAAGACGCGGTTCGCAGCACATCGAGATTAATCCAGTGCAGCCAACTGCCGGACAAAAATTCCCGCCATATTCCGCAGGATATTTATAGATTTTCAAGTACCTTCAAACTGTTATTTACGTAGTCCACGACTTCTCGCGGAAACCCTAGCGATGATCTGCGGAACCCGGAACCCTGGTTGGTAAACGTTGCTTTAGAGGGGTAATATATGAAGTAATCATCCAGAACATTAATTAAGCATAAACGACTGATAACACACAAATATTAGTACAATGACATACATCCGCAGTACACCTCTGTCACATTGCGTGTTATGCTCTAAACTACGAAGTGCCGGGACACGACTAACAGAAGTATCAGCAGCAGAAAGGCGGCCGAGTGCTGACGGACACAGGTACCTACACGATACACCATCTCCTGAGTAGCAGATGGGCTGCATCTTCGGCTGATTAATCACTCCCCACTGTTACGCAACCCGAATGTCTATCAGCGTCGAAGCAAAAGTCAAACCCTAGACCCCATTTTAAGTTATCCACATCGCATCACCACAACCTGATCGTCACAGTTCTGTACGCATATTTTAACACTGCCTTTCCACGTGCACTCTGGGTCTCCCACGTAGTTTCGGCCCGTGAAATTCTAAGACTTGAAACGTTTCCTCATTTTTGACTTCTCCAGTATCTTCTACATATCTTTCTTGATTAAATCACCTCAATAACTCTATGCGTAAAGGACAAATTACGAAGCACCTCATTATGAAATTTTCTCCACTCTCTAGTTATGTTATCTCTCAAGCCCAACCCTTTGCTCTGATACCACAAAGTTCTCTGGTATTTGCTCACAGTACGATATCAAGTTTTACACATTTCGTGTTTACCGACACCTACACATCACACCGTTGGCAATGTCATCACCACCCTCCACTGTCATCGCCACAGAAAGGGAGGACGAACTAAACAACAACGCGCAATCAATGACAACGGACGGATAACTCGAAGGGTAAAATTTTATTTTGGCTTGGTCTGCTACGGATCAAGGTTAACACGCAGAACAGTGAATTTTTTAGCCTGACGTAAAAATTCTACCGAATACGGGATGTTCATTTTACCGGGATGTTCATTTTATCACGCAACTTCTTCATGGTCACTTAGGCTCCATGTACGATATGGAACTGGTCACAAGGTAGGCAGCCAACAACTTGGAACACAGTGGTGGGAACAACGGTTCATCTTAACAACGAAGGCAACAGACTGTCTTCTTTCGGTCCGTGCTTCATAACTGACACATTGTGATTGTCAGGCTGGAATGACGACAGGGAGGCCTACACCCCTGACGGCCTGTATAGAATCGCAAACGACAAGAAAATAAAGATAATGAAATGTTTCTGGGAACCTAAACTGAACCAAATTTTAATGAGGGCTTTATTTAAACCGATTAATATTCCAAACCACAAACCAACACTTTCAGCCTACTACACTTACTGTAATAAGGAAACACAGAATTATGTCTGTCATCCTAAATAATTTCCGAGCCTGCGAGCGGATTTTAATGACTCTTAGCGTGAAGAACCCACTTTCAAATTTTATACTTTTATCCCTCAAAAAACGCAAACATGGCGGCAATGTAATTTCTGAGTTGGGAATTACACAACTAGGTCTACTATTTATCGTAAGATTATGAAACAGATACAATGCGACAAGGCAAACTCTGTATGTAGTTTTAAATGTAATGTCGATAACTAAAGCTAAATAATCAATATTTTGCACAGAAAGAATACAAACATGCACAGTTACAGTACCTTTTCGGCACGCTTATCTAAAAATATTGCAAACATGGCAAGGTGCCCGTCTTTAAGATTAGGTTTAAACAGTCCAGTTGTGGGAATTTATCTATTAGGCAAGGAAAACGAAAAAGTATTTTAAAAATATAACTTTATACACTCTGCTAGCCTTTGAAAACAGGTGAAATAACTGAACACGAATCACGTTTATAAGTTTACCCTCTAACTTATATAGAGTTTTAGCGATGTAATCTACAGAGTTTACCCTCCACTTAAAACGGTGTTATTTTAACTGTTCATAATTAAACAAAACATAAAATCTCAAAATATTAGCGAACAAAAACAGTCGAACGGTAAGGTGGCAAGGCTGTATGGCACCCAATGCTGAATTCCACATCCCCTCACAGAGTGCTGGTTTTAAGAGGTAAAGCGACTGGGCCAAATCTTCCATTCTACTCTCGGATTCCTTGTACCACCCACACAACACTCTGCTCCCATTCCTCCTGTCCTCTCGATGGGTCAGCAAACGATTCGCATTGAAACGAGTTCTGTCGATGAATACCGAGCACTTCTGTTTTACTAAGTTCTTCTGGAAATATGACCCGTGCCAGAAGAGTGACCAATTAAATCGTACAAAGTTGACTAAATGCAATCACAGAGATCCCTACGGCCAGGCGCAAGAGGTAAGATCCAATTATTTCCTACGAATGTATAAAAGATGGGAAGTCTAGGGGCATTTACAATAAACCGTACATTGCGCAACGATGTAATTAATACTTACACAGCCGATCATCGGGTTCAAATCCTAGACAAGCCAATGCTTTATTTACGTAAAAATGAAAATGTCTTATAATCCGAATTTCACAAAATTGGACTACTAGGTGTCCAACACGGCAGTTTTTTTCACCCCAAATTGGAAAGAACACCCACCCTCCTACATAAACAGAGCGAGAACGGTGGCAGAGAGCATGATGAGGAATGCCGATGTTACGTGTGGCCACTACATCCTGCGAGCTGACTCATGCACACCGATGAATCATGGATTCGTGAATTCTTGATTCAGTTGATCGATAATGCAGCAAGTGGAGAATGAGGCGTTGCTATGACAAACACAAAAACAAGTAGCTCAGGCAGGGTTCAGTGGATCCTTATTTAGTGCCACGGGTCAAGACACAGGAGCATTCGCCGACGCTGCACTCATCGCCACGCACGCAGAAGTTCTTCCAAATCAATTTGCAGACAGTGGTACTAAACTACCCCTACATTAACCGACCGTAACGAACTGTCGTTACGGTGCCAATTGTAATCTACATCTTTCCCTTACAATGTTAAGACCAAACACCAGATATACGCTTTTGGTAACATCAGGTCGGAAACCCGATTATTCATTCTCTTGGAGGCTTCCAATGACCTTCACCGAGCGTACGCGAGCAATGTCTTAAAACGAGTCACTATCGTCTACATCCCTTCCGAATCGCCGCATCCCATTAGACGCCACTTAACTTCAGCAGATGGCACATTTAATAAGATAACTCAGCGACTAATGAATCACGCTTACACGTTCAAACTTTTACACTGATTTCACAGGCAAGACAGTTGTGTAATCAGCATTCGGAGAGTCCTAATTCTTACAGGTTCATTCTGAGACTTATAATCATTTTCCATAATCCCGCCAACCTGATGCCGGAAACAAAATCTCCAAACAGGCCACAACCTTTCTCTTCACCTGCATTTCACCGTACATTAAATGACCACAGAATCTTGTTCAATGCAAGGAAGAAACCTTCTACAGTTTAAACACCGCTGCTCTATAACTCATGTAAAAGTAGTCTTAGTAATTAACCAACTAAATGCACAAATTGTTTTATAATAATTTTATTGTATGCCTCTACATGTTTCGAGCATTATGTGCTCATCATCAGGAGGTCAAAATTGTGTTATAAAGCATCTGGTATCGTCACACCTGTAGGTGGCCGTCCCGTGCACAGGTTGAGAGAGGAATGTGCACGGGACGTCCACCTACAGGTGTGATGATACCAGATGCTGTATTATACAATTGTGACCACCTGATGATGAGAACATAGTGCTCGAAACATGTGGAGGCATATAATAAAATTATTATAAAACAAGAATTTGTGCATTAAGTTGGTTAGTTACTAAGATTATACTGAGATGCACGGTCAGCAAAACATCAAAATCATGTAAACGTATCTTAAGAAAGGCTACAGAAAACAGATGTTGAAATAACCGACAGTTCCGCCATAAAAAAAATGATTAGGATATGTCTGAGTGAGAAAATCTTAAACGAGGTCTGTCAAAGTTCCTTTCCTTGCTCACATTATAATCAAGGTTATGATAACAAAACACGTCTCTTTCTGCTAACTACATAACGTAACAAAAAAAGGACAGTTTTGACTACAAACCGCACATCATCACTGCAGCATTAAACAATGGGAGTCGACAAACAAATGACTGAGATAATTGAATTACAATACATATTGTGATGCGGCAGTATCTGTCGAACTGCAACCTTAATAGCAAAATAACGACGCAAGATGTGATCTAAAACAGCGCTACATAATTATCATAAGGCCACCTCCATCTCTACTAGACTGGTCTGCATTTTCTCTTAGATGTGTTAATCTCAGTTCGTGTGAGGGATGGCAATCTACGTAGATTTAATGTCGATATCGAAAAACCAGTACAGCCGCGCGCCACATACACACACACACACACACACACACACACACACATATATATATATATATATATATATATATATATATATATATATGTGTGTGTAAATCTATTTTCAGTATCGTGTTTTTCTAGGCTGGTCGTGTTACTTAGGTTCAGCATCTAAGAGTGTGTCATATTTCTATTTTCAACTTACAATAAATTGCTACACTAAACACTAAACACAAATTACAATTCCGATTTATAATGCAGTGCTATGGAAGGTATTAACAAGAACTGTCAATCACAACACTTGACTTTATAGCTGTTTACATACTTTCAAATATACGACATGTTTCGGCCGCTGGGCCATCATCAGGTATCAGTAATAAAAATATTCAGAGGAAATTATGTATGCATAAACTTAAAACACCAATTAGCTTCTCAAGAAGGACTCTGCATCATGGAGTAAGTATAACTAAAAATAGAGAAATAAAACTAGAAAAAAAGTAGGCTAATACTAGTGGAAGCCACATTTACACACTTACAATTATTTTTTTCGTTTGTTTACAACAGCACTACCTTATTCGTCTTTATTTGCGTGACGTTAGGTAGGATCTGTGTTTGTTGTTGTTGTGCGTTCTGGAACTTAAAAAAATTAAGAGTGCTCGATTGTAAAAAATAACTCGTATTATACTGTACAGAGTATATGTGCATACATAAATAGATTAGAAGTATAAGGAAATCATGCATTTTTTAAGTCTTAGGTATATTACAGCGTTCTTTTATTCTCTTGTAAAGTCGGGGCATATTTTTAGGTATTTGAATAGAAAGATCTCGAATAAAATGAATAACCTAAATTAAAAACGGTGGATATTTAATTATAGATTTTCTTCTACTGTTGAACAGTATACTAAAATACCTCGACTTGCGTGTTTACGGAGGGCAATCTGTATAGGAGAGACAGGTCTGCAGGGCGTACTAGCTAGAGGAGCACAAAAGCATTGGGAGAGTAGGGCGTCGTCTTATAGATCAAGTTGTGGTATGGTTTGAAATATAGTATTCGGGTGCATTGTGCATTGGTCATTAAGCTTATTGTTGTGATTAGTTTATTTGCAGACAAAAAACTTTTCTACAGTACCAAAGTGTCTTTTATTTCTGTATGTAGGACCCCTACAGGACTGCTGATTATGCCTACAGGGTGCCTGTTTTCTAATAATTGTTCAGCGAATTATAAATTACACTTATTATGAAGTAATGCCTGTATGTGTTGGCTAAATTTCTTTTTAAAAAAGGTCTCCGGCTTTGTCCGACATAAGGTGTTTTAAATTCGTGGCAGATTAGGCGGTAAATACCTGCATTCATACACATTTTTATTAATCTTCAGCTAGGTTTTTGTTTACTAATAATTTTCCTGTGGAAACATTCATTTTGAAAGCTTCTTATATTTTAGCATGTTTAGAGAGTTTAGTGATAAATATGATTTCTTTTCCGAACTAGGTGACTCGAACATACTTTTCAGTTTCTTCTTCACCCTGTTTGGGGAACAATCGTTTACACAGCACATTACAGGTATCAAGATTGCACAAATTATTTACCAAAACGTCCTGGAAATCTTGAGTTTCTTCTTCTGTTCTACCTAATGGATAGTGTAGTAGTCTACTGACAAAGTATCTTACGGCAGCGCGCTTATGTACTGATGGGCAACAAGAATTTGCTGGTAGGATCGCAGGTTTTCTATATATACGAATTGCAATGAATTTGTATTTCAAATTATACAGACACCTAAAAAGGCTGATTCTTTTATCAACTTTTTGTTTCAAAGTAAATGTCTGGATTAATGTTGTTATTACCAACATATTTAGTGGACCGGGTAGCTCAGTCGGTATAGCGACTGACTACGGGCTGGACGGTCCGGGATCGAATCCCGGTTGGGACGAGATTTTCCGCCCGTCCAGACCGGCCCTGGGGCCCACCCAGTCTCCTGTACAATGGGTACCGGGTCTTTCCCGGGGGTAAAGTGCGGCCGGGGCGTGCTGCTGACCCCCTTCTAGTGCCGCGGTCATGGAAGAGTAGAGCTATACCTCTACCCACCCTCTGGGCCACACCGGGCCTGTAACGGGAACACTTTAGCTTCTTACCTTTTATCCAACATATTTAAACGTACTAACTTACGTGTAACATGTCAGTGTTGCCACAGACTTTAAAAATACTATCAGTGCTAGATACACGCACGTTATCACAGACAGCAAGAATAACATCTTCGTATTTTAGGTAGACAAAAATTTGGTATATTGTTAAAATTTCTAGGAAATCGTTAATGCCTTGACAGTCTGGATAAACTTCGGAAAAGAATGCAGATGAGGGGGATCCCACTGATAAGACATTGTTTCTGGAGGTACAAACTATCACTGTAAATAAAGTAATTTTGGTTAACCTTTAGACGCCTAACGTCAACTATAGTTGAAGTACCGCACCGCTAACCTCCAAAGTTGCATTTTATATATTTATTCAACAAATATAGGTACCGAATATTTTAAACACGGTATATATTCTCCGTTTTTTTTCTCTTCATAATGCAGTTTGTTTCGTAATTCTAACGTATTTGGTTCCTGTATTATTCACATTTTATATACAGGGTGTACTAAAATTAAAAAAATAATTCCGGCGCCAAAAGGTTAATAAGAATTTCACACAAATCCATTATTATTCATTTTACAGTTCATTGCAATAACTCTTGAATTCGTAGTCACGTAAAGGTAAAGGTAAAATAAAGCCATGAAGGTTCAGAGGGGTAGTAAAGGCATACCTCTAATCTTTAACCTCGGTGGTAAAGGGGGTGGGTGGTAAACGCCATACCCCGACCGCTTTTCCCCCTGGAAAGAGAGCCGGTACCTATTGTACAGGAGGCTGGGTGGGACCCAGGACCGTTCAGGACGGGTGCGGAATATCTCGCCCCTACCGGAATTCGATCCCCAGACCGTCCAGCTCGTAGCGAGTCGCTATATTGACTACACTATCTCAGCCCGCGAATTAGCTGTCTACTATTCTAATTAATTCTTCAGGAGGGATGCTGATGTAACTATTCTTTCCCTCAAATGACACTAATCAGGTATTTTGATTAGTTGAGATGATTTAGAACACATCAATGCACCAATAATTACCCAATGTTTATACGTAAGGGAATGAGATCCCGTTCTTAATACAGGTTTCATGTTTATATACAATATTTTCCGAATATGTAAATTATTGTTACCCGATTAATAGTACTTGCAGGCCGAAACGTGGTGCATGTTTGAAAATAGACACACTCTGCCTCGGTTACACAAAACCTAAAGAGTTCATGTGCAACTCCAATAAATTCTATTCATTTGGCTTTCACAGGTGACAGTCCACACAGTGAATCGGATTAGGGATTACAACTCTTACAGCAATGCAAATTTCCCAACGTTCCGGCACCATATAAGGGCACCCGGAAGCCCCAGCTTAATTTACATTCAAGACGGCAAATTTACTGTTCGACGAAGCGCGGGGAAATCTTTTCTCTGCAGGTCCCAATCCCGGAAGCCGATTCAACATTTCCTACCAACGTTATATACGGCAGTTAGATAACGTTCTTGAGAACCCACAAGGCATCACTTTTGCACCCCCACCCCCCGTACCCGTATTTCTAACAAATTGTAACGGCAAGATTATTACCATGAATAAGCACTATTATTATTAACCTCAGCAAATAAAGTTTCCTGTTTAGATTTACGCTTAGCCGTCTTCTCCTGGGAGAACTCTACCTTGGTACCATTAGTCAGAAGATAGAATGGGCACAAAGCCGTCCCTCTCCTGGTAGCCTAGAGAAGAAAACAATCACAATGCCCACGTTCTGAATCGAACCTCAATCGCTCAGTAATTTAGTAGCAATATTATGGCTCACGCAATCTTATATTACATAAATAAGCCTACGTCTCGGTCACCAGTTTTCTTGTTTTCATGCGAATGCTAAGATACCATAGGTAGCCTTTCGGGTGCATAAAGCGATCTATGTCCAGTCGCTAGAAACGCTAATAGGGTTGGAAGCGTAATGCGTTCTGTCTTCGTTCTGTTGCCAGGCAAGCGCTAAAAATTCGTAGTTATCACCACGAGGCGTAACGACGGTAAACAACACATAGACGACTGGCGTCTGCTACTAGCTTCTTTTCCGCTACTGGTTGCTAATTTATAATTCTTTCCCAAAAAAAACTACACAGACTATAATTCAAATAACTAATCGCAAAATACACAAACGAACATACCGAACCGCATTCCACCTTCATATTTTATACCATGAAATCAGTATTACGTACGAAATAATTCCATGTAAATAACACAGAAATGTGTGACGCCGTGCCATTGAGAATTAGAATACGAATTTAATAATAAATACGAACAATTCCGGTTTGTTTCTTGCAGTGCACCAAACGTCATGTGCCATTTATGAGGTTAAATACAATTACGTGTTACAGATGGCTGCATACCCTTCTCGTTTGTTTTGTCAGTGGTATTATACGGTGTGAATGAATGTCAACTACATAAGTTAAATGATTCTATTTTTGAAAGAGGATCCTATATTGCCACATTTCCTGCATTATTTTAAAGCCCACAGATTAACATTTATTACATTTCAATACAGGCCCCAGCACTTTGCATGCATTTCTGCAACCCGGAAAACACAACGCAACATTGTTTCTTAAGACGTCGAGGGGAAACGATGCACAGCACCCAGTATCTGTTGTTCAAGTTCAACATGTTCTTGGTTTTGAATGGTACATTTCCTCTTTGCCCCAACTCCACAAAAATAACTCACGCTGAGGAAGATCGGGACTTGGAGGGAGGCCACTCGGTTGGTCTTCGACGTCCAATCACCGACCAGGAAAATAGTAATCATTCGTGACTGTAATGACATAATGCTAAATGGCTGTATTCCTTAAGTGGAATGCTATACTGGTATGATTCCTGTGCCATTATAAAGCCTATACGCTGTTATTTCAAGACCACTGTATTTACTCTAACACCGCACTGTACATTCCTAAGACTGAAATAATAATAATAATAATAATAATTGCATTGTTCGGCGTAGTTTATTTTAAACATCTCTCAGAACGGGTGTCTTCGGCAGTTTTATAAAACGCATATATTTTCACCTAATTAGTCTTAATTTTGAGAAATGCGCTCTTGTGGGTTATTACGCAGCGAGTAGTGGTAATTTCTTACACACGTTTCACGACAACCTATCGGTCCTTTCTTCGAGGATCAAGAATATTTTAGGAGCCTTTTTGAGATCCTTTACCCTTGAAGATGGGAACGATAAGCTGTCCCGAAACGTCAGGCAATTACCACTATTCGCTGCGTAATAACTCAGAAGTGCGCAGTCCTCATCCGCGTCGCGGCCGAAGTCTGATATCACGCACAGTCTCGATTTTCGTACGCAGCGACCACCCAAGTCATTAAATGAACATTTACACCAACTCAATATGCACAATTAAATGCAAAATACCATTGCACACGATTCAGACCCATGGAAGAATTCATTAATCGGGTCAACGTCTGAGACAAATGTGACCAGGCACAATAATCCCTCATTCTCCCTTTCTGCAAGAAATATTTTCTAACGGAACACGAAAATGTGTTGGCTACCCCTGGTACATGGCAGTAATGAATCAATGACGAAATTTAAGAATAAAAGCACGTACGAGTGAATGCAATTTCCCACAGTGCGCGACGTGAAAGCTCTTAAAAGGGAATAAATGCATGTGACAAAATAAAAAAAATAAGCCCGGTACTACAGACTGGATGAAACCAGTTCAGTAGACACAATTAGTCCACACGACTTGCTCTCCTTCACATTCCTCCAACCTCGTAATGTAAATCAATAAGCCCCGTTTAGATAAGTCCTCTGCGCACTACACAGGTATAGCGCGACATATAAACTACCACACTATTATACAAGTTGCTCACGATTTTAAAATCACCTGGAATTTTTAAACCATCTAACTCGAAAGAAAAACGTGACGTGGCTACCACATCAATTCCTCGGCGATGTGAACCGTGAATGGCTTTGTTTCCTTATCTCTTTCTTCGGTAGTTTATCGTTGCACAGTTGGGGACTCTACGGCTCCAGCCTCTGGGAAGTGTGTCGCAGGATACGTGGATGCAACACGCCTTATCGCAGCTGTCAGCGGGTGGACATGGTGTGACACACTGTTTGGAAACACATTGCAAGAGCTTTTGTGGGTCGCACAGCACTCGCAACTGGCGAATAAAATGCGTTTCCTATTGGTAGTAAGTGTCCACTGCAACACTTGCAAGAACGGGAGTGTTCTGAAATTCCTTTCGCTCAGGGTTAAACAGTATGTACAATCGCTCACCTTATTGGATAGTCAGAAAAGCGATATTTCGAAAAGCCACTCTTACCGTCGTCATGTCTGTCTGTCCTCCGCATAGAATAACTCAGCTCCCGCTCGACAGATTTTCATAAAATTTTATATCTGAATATTTTTCGAAAATCTGTCGAGAAAACTCAAATTTCAGTAAAATCTGTCACGAATACCGGGTACGTTATACGAAGATCAATGAACATTTGCAACACCTCGCTGAATTCTACTTAGAATGTAATACGTTTCAGACAAACGCTGTAGAGAAAATCAAAACGCATTTTATGCTCAGTAAGTTGTTTCCGAAAGTCGTGCAGTTAGACACTGTGGAAAAGTATGGTACAGCCGGAGAGACCACAGATGACAATATAATACGGTGTGTGGACTTTGCGTGCTGGATAACTAAGGCTACAGATAAACACTCAAAATATGTGATCCTTATCGCTTCTCCACGGCAACAATTGTTGCACGAACGCACCTCAATGTTTTGTTATATGTAAATTGCCTATCTTGTTATTTATTGGTGTACTGTGGTAGCAACCAGCGACTCAAACTGGTTCTGTCAACATTGTATAAACTGTGCAATCTCAATTGAGATTATCGCTCTTCTGCGATGTAACGCAGCGTATATTGGTAGTTAGTTACCGACGCTTCGGGACAACACATTGATCTCATCTTCTTGAGCCTTGAAGATGGGACCGATACGTTGTCCCGAAACGTCAATAACTAACTACCAATTTACGTTGGGTAATATCCCAGACGAGCCGGTCCCAGTGGCCGCGCGGTCTAAAGCGTAGGTCTTCGGCCGCTCGCCTGCTGAGATAGTGGGTTTGAATCCCACTGGGGCATGGACGTCTGTCTGTTGTTAGTGTTGTGTGTTGTCATGTAGAGGTCTCTGCAATGCACTGATCACGCGTCCAGAGGGGTTCTACCGAATGTGATGCGTCGTCGTGTGTGATCTAGAAACCTCAAGAATGAGGAGGCCATGGCCCGCGTTGGGTCGCAGCGCCACAGGAGAGAGAATAAAAAATCCCAGAAGAGCGAAAATCTCATTTACACTGCGGTGGAAGCCTGAAATCTCAATCCACTGCAACACACACTAAATTAATACTGGGTTATAAAGATGGCCTCTTTAAGAACCAATCTTTTGTTCATTTACTTTTCAGTACCCGTCACTTCATAACACTTCTTTTCAGTACGACAGCAGCAACTAATAACTTTAGTCCGCTTTCATCCACAGCTATCGCAGGGTGATAACAAGCTGCTTAACGACAGTGACCTGAAACCTTGCCCAAGCTAGGCATGGGAAGAAGAACGTGAATGTGCGGACGCAACAACACAGCTCCATCCTTTTACTGGTGCCTGGCTGTTGCGTTCTTGACATGAAAACAAGGAACGTGAGGAAGAGACAACAAACTACAGAGCTGGTTAGCGTTGCAATGACCGCCCATACCTGTCTTCGACTGACGACCAGTGCAAATATCGACCTTAACCTGGTTTCCGACAGCATCCACAGTCCCTCTGGGCAAGTCAGAACATAACACGACCGATTCTTTCCAAACCCATAGCAACCTACCACTAACTAAATCATACTACCGCCGACAGCACATATTTTCAGAAACCGACACAGCCGTAAAACAACCACGAAGTAGGTATTTATGTAACTTTCATGGAAAAAACCCCATTGTGTTGGAAATGATAAAGGGATTTTTTTTGAAGGTACAAAAGGCTGCTGAAGTGTTTGGGACTTAAACCTTTATACACTTACGGGTTCAGTTCCTTTCTGAACGTTGTTTATCAAAATAAATGCTAGCGCTACATTTTTAATTTTCCTCTTGATATTTCAATGTGTAAACAGGCAACGTGCTAAACTAGCGTTTATTACTTGCATGGAATTCACCCCGTGGTGTTGTTAAAAGGAAATGAGAGGAATCCATCCATATCCCTACTGAATATAGATCAAACTGACTGCCATATTCACAGGAACATATCTGGGAATATTAGAAGTCAGAAAACAGGGACCCGTTACTCCCAACATAACAAGACAGGCAATGTACCTATAAACCTAACATTGAGGTGCATTAGCGTAACATTTGTTGCCGCAGAAAAGCAATAAGTATTACATATTCCGAGTGTGTGTCTGTAGTTTTAGTTATCCAGCAAGCAACGCACATGCGCCGTATTACATTGTCATATGTGGCCTGTCTGGCTCTACCGTGTTTTTCCACATTATCTCATGAACGGCATGATTTTCGGAAAATGTTATTGAACATAAAATGTGCGTTGATTTTATCTGCAACATTTTTCTCAATCACTGCTCATTCTCAGGCGACTTCAGCGAGATACTGTCACAAATATACATTGGTCTTCACGTAAGACACACGTTATTCTTGTCAGATTTTCAGAAGCAGTCCCGTTACAGGTCCGGAGGGGCCCAGAGGGTTCCAGGAAGTTAAAGTTCCCAGATTTCGTGACAATGGCATAGGATGGTGGTAGGTTGTCAGCCTTACGCACCGGCCGCCTTTACCCCCAGGAAATACTCCTGGTACTTATTTCTGTTAGAGACTGAGTCGACCCCGGGGCCATAGTGCGATCGGAAGGATTTTATATCAATGAGAAATCCACACTGACACCAGCTGGGATCGAACCAGCGACCTTCCGATTTGTAGCACAGCACCTTAACCACTGTGCTACCGCGGTCCCCCCCCCCCCCACCAAATAAAAGGAATTGAAATTCCCCTTCCATTTTTTAAAAAAAACCCCAAAATTAATTAAAA
>Ga0123352_10002671_pt1 | contig 25142 bp, 20 predicted proteins | sample TergutLab28metaG_FD_89700 | JGI IMG/M metagenome (GOLD analysis project Ga0123352, IMG submission 89700) | Labiotermes labralis P1 segment gut microbial communities from Petit-Saut dam, French Guiana - Lab288 P1 | ecosystem: Host-associated > Arthropoda: Insects > Digestive system > Gut ...
CAGTTTCGTTTCGCTGTAGTCAGCGTAATTCCGTTGATACATGACGCGCTGCTTACTCTTGGGTTTTTCAGCCTGGTGCAGATGGAGATATCCGCGTCTTTCATAGCGGCTATTCTTACGATAGTAGGCTACTCCCTGAATAACGAAATAATCATCCTTGACCGTATGCGTGAAAACTGGAAAGACCTTGAAAAAGTCGGCATAACAGATCTCGTGAACTCGTCTATCAACCAGACGCTCTCGCGTACTCTTAACACAACGCTTACCATGATCTTCCCGATTATAGCCCTGTGCGTGTGGGGAGGGCCGGTTCTCGCTACATTCAGCTACGCCATGCTCGTGGGTATCATAGTCGGAACCTATAGCTCCCTGATGCTTACCACCGGCTTGGTCACTGAATGGTGGCTGCGCCGACCTGAAACGAATAAACGCTGATAAATTAAAAAACACCAAAGGAGGGCCGCACAAATGCGATTAGCTGATCGGTATAGTAACGTACAACCTTCTGGGATGATTAAGATTTTCCAGGCGGTGGAAAAAATGGACGGGGTTCTAAATCTCAGTATCGGCGAACCTGACTTCGACACCGAGCACGATATCATAGACGCGGCGACAGCGTCGGGTAAAGAAGGTTTTACGCATTACCCGCCGCTCTCCGGTTTTCCTGACGTTCGCAAGGCAGTGTGTGATTATTGGAAGCGGCATCACGCGCTTGAAAGCACGCCTGATGAAGTTCTTCTGACGGCGGGCGGAATTCAGGCCCCGTTTCTGGCCATGCAGGCCCTGCTCAATCCTGGTGATGAAATTATTCTGATAGAGCCGTTTTTTACCCCATACACCGGCCAAGCCGCAACTAGTGGAGGCGCTGTTGTTCGAGTGGAAACGAAAGAGGAAAACGGATTTGCCCCAACAGCCGCCGACCTCGAAAAGGCAATTACACCGCGCAGCAGAGTGCTGCTCCTGAATTCTCCGTGCAACCCGACGGGCCGCGTTGTTTCAAGAGAACGTCTGGAAGAAATCGCCGCTATAGCGAAGAAGCACGATCTTTTCGTTTTGAGCGATGAAATTTACGAAGCTCTGGTTTACAAGGGCGTTCATGTGCCGCTGGCAACGCTTCCTGGAATGAAAGAGCGAACGCTTATAATGGGAGGCATGTCGAAAAGCCATTGCATGACAGGCTGGCGCGTTGGGTATGTCATAGGCCCGACCGAACTTATCAAGACCATGACCCTGATAATGGCCAACCAGACATACGGCCTGAACACCATGGCGCAGAAAGCGTCGACTTACGCGCTGGACAAGCATGACGCAAAATTGACGGAGAGAAAGAAAATTTTCGCGGAGCGGATGAACTACGTGGCTGGACGCCTTAATAAGATGAAAAACATCACATGCGCCCAGGCCGAGGGAGCTTTTTACCTTTTCCCGAACATCAAAGCCACGGGTCTTAAAAGCGAGGAGTTCGTTTGGAAGCTGCTGGAAAATTCGCGTGTCGCCGCCTTGCCTGGCTCGGCCTTTGGAAACAGCGGTGAAGGTTATATCCGTATTGCATGCACAAAGTCGATGGACGCCCTGGCACAGGCCATGGACAAAATGGAAGTATTCTGCAGCAGCATGTAAAAATTTGCCGAAATTCGGTAATAAAAATCTACCTGGAGGTCTGATATTCAAATGAGCACTTTACCACCTCAACTTAGCACCTACCGCCCCTCTGGTGCGGCCCCGATAGTGGGGGTATTTATGACTGCGGTAATAGGTATTGCCGCGAGCGTGATTATGGGCGCGGTCTACGGATTCGCTGTTTTTCATAACCCTATAATCTACGTCAATTTTTTGCTGACCGGAGCGTTGGGTTTTGCGATGGGCTGGCTTGTCTCCTGGGGCGTTGGCGCTTTTAACATTCGCAACCGAGGCATAGCTGTCATTATCGGCCTTGTCGTGTTCAGCGCAGGTTATGCGGCTAATTGGTTTGTATATGTTCCGACAGTGCGCGCGCACTTCAGCTCTGGCGCTTCATCTTTTGACATCCCGCTGATTCTGGACGAAGCAGTCTGGTTTGTCCAGCATCCTAGGGCAACTCTGGAATGGATTCAAATCATCAAAGAAAATGGCGTTTGGTCTATCACCACGCCTGGATCGCGTCAGCCGGGAATCCCGATGAGTGGGATATTCCTGGCCCTGATATGGCTGATAGAGGCCTTGGTGATCGTTTACCTTGCTGTGGCCTTGCCAAAAGAGAGGGCAGGAGAGCCATTCTCCGAACGGCAGGGGAAATGGATTCCTCAGAAAGTGTTGCCAGGCCGCATTGCCTTTGTCGAAAATATAGACGAGTTTTTAAACGCGTTTGTGCGCGGCGACTTCAGCGCTCTTTTTACGCCTCTTGCCGTTCCGGCTGTTACCGGCTCGGCGGCTTCTAAAGATGAAGATGACGATGATGAGGACGATGATATTCTGCAATACGCCACGGTCACTTTATACGCCGATTCTTTTGAACCATACGTCACTATACAGAACGTTTCCAGATCAGGAGTGTCGGAATCAGCGGAGCAGCCCAAAAAGCCGAGCGGCGGAATATTCAAAAGAATCTGGGGCTGGGTTAAAAGCTGGTTTACAAGCAGTTCTGAAGATGAAGAAGGCGTATCCATCAGCGATGTAGTGCAGTATCTTAAAATTTCCCCAACGGTTGCCCAGAATATTTCCAACGCCCTTGGGACGGAAAAAAAGTAACAGGAAAAAGGTAATAATCCGCAGAGGCTGCATTTCGCCATCGGGTAAAATATTGAGGTGTTAAAACACTCGAACAAGAGTGTCTTTAACACCTTTTTCGCTGGGAGCTTTGGAGACGATTGTGGAGACAATGAACACAGGAAGCGTTTTTAGGGATTTTACAAAATATGTCAGCCTGAATGTGCTTGGAATGATATGTATTTCATGCTATATCCTCGTTGACACAATTTTTATTGCAATGGCCCTGGGTTCAAACGGGCTTACCGCGCTAAACCTATCTATCTCGGTATTCGGGGTTCTGCTTGGTGTTGGGCTGATGATCGGCATAGGTGGCGCGACGCAATACAGCATACTGAAAAGCGGCGGCGGAAGTGCTGATTCGGTTTTCACTCATTCTTTGGCCGCGGGCTTATTCGCCGCGATAATACTTGTTGTTATAGGAGCCTTATTTGTAACCCCGCTGGCAAAAATGCTTGGCGCGGACGCGGACACTCTGCCTCTGACTGTTGCGTATATGCAGACGATGCTTTACTTTGCGCCATTTTTTATACTGAACAACATCCTGACCGCGTTTATCAGAAATGACAATAACCCGAAACTTGCGATGGCTGGAATGTTTGTCGGCAGCTTCTCCAATATCGTGCTTGATTACGTTTTTCTGTTCCCTCTGTCAATGGGTATGTTCGGCGCGGCTCTGGCCACGGGGCTTTCGCTTGTACTCAGCGTATGCGTCTTATCTTTGCATTTTTGGAGCAGCAATAACCAGCTTACTCTGTGCAAATGTAAAATCAGCGTGAAAAAGCTGCTGAATATATTTCTCTTAGGCTCTTCTGCCATGGTCAACGAATTATCGTTCACTATCACCCTGATTACTTTCAACCTTGTTATCCTGCAAATAGAAGGTAATATTGGAGTGGCGGCGTTTGGAGTTGTGGCAAACATTGCTGTGGTTGCCATAGCTATATTCACCGGGGTGGCGCAAGGCATTCAGCCATTAATAAGCAAAGGGCATGGAAGCGGAAACTGCGTTTTAGTAAGGCAAACCTTAAAATATGCGATGGCGAGCGTAACCTTGCTGGCATTTATCATATATGGCATAACGTATTTTAATTCGGCTGTCATTGTGTCAGCGTTTAACAGCGAAGCAAACGCCACGCTGGCCTTGCTCGCAACAAGCGGCATAGAAATATATTTCGCAGGCTTTGCCTTCGCGGGAATGAATATCATCGCCGCGGCATTTCTCAGCGCCTCCGACAGCGCCAAAGCGGCCCTGATTATCTCGGTTCTGCGCGGCTGCGTGATAATTGTTCCAATGGTTATTATCTCAAGCGCAATATTAGGAATGGACGGCGTATGGCTTTCCTTCGTGTTTACAGAACTGATAGTCAGTGTATTGTCGGTGGTGTTTTTTGTGCGGAAATTGAAATAGCGGGATTTTTTGCTTTTGGCAAGGTTTTTATAGCAAAATACGCTGCACGTATACTACGTTACAAAAGCCCGCCTCTCTGATAAAGAGAGGCGGGCTTTTGGGTTTACCACGCAATTAAAAATAAATACTACTTAAGCGGATTTCTTTTTGAAGAACACCATCACACCAGCCAGGGCGATCAAGCCGAAAGCTCCGGCGTTGCATCCGCGGCGTCCACGTGGGCCGCGTTCGCCACGCTCACCAGGCTCTGGGCGCTCAGTAGGGGTGTATGTGTGGTTGTGGCCTGACCACGTACCATCACCTTCTATTCCAGGAGGTGAGTAGAGAGTTCCCGCGTTGATGATATGGCCATCATTGTGGATGGTGCCATTTTCGTTGCGCAGCAGGTGGGCGTTTCTGAAGTAACCGCCTGTTTCAATACGAAGCGTACCGCCATCGGCGATATCCACAAAGAAATCGTTGGTAAAGGTACTGTCATCAGCTATGATAAGCGTGGCTCCAGTCTTAATTTCCAGGTAATAGTCGTTGAAGAGCCTGCCGAGTATAGTCCACACGCCTCTAATACCTTGCTGAATTGCATTAGGAGTTGGGTCGAAGGGGATATCAAGCCGAAGGTATCCACCATTGTCAATATGCTGCCAGCTCTCGGAAGTATCGGGCCTGCTTTTAATAGTGACTTCACTGGCATCTGTTACTGTCGGGATAGCTCCAAAAATCACCTGGTTATCAACCATGTCAAGTGTACCTACGTCTATAATCAGACGATGTGATACGTCTTGGGTGTGGCCAACGTTTGTAAGTGCGACAGGTGTAACAGCCATTGGATCTTGCCTTACTTCCAGGAGGTCGGACAACCAAGTCAGGGTTCCACCGTTGATAATAGTGATTGCCCCTGTACCAATAAGGTTATCCCCAAGAGCGTTTTCTGCAAAAGCCAGCTCTCCGTCAGATACAAGCGTTGTTCCCAAAACACCAGCCCCCGGCGCACCAGTTACGCCGTTGCCAAGCGCAGTTCTGCCACCGAGTTGTTCTATGTTGATATTGCCCTGAAGTCTTGAGGGTACCCACAGCATAAATTCTGGATCCATACCGAAATGGTTGAAAATCATTGTTCCATTGGAGCCAACAACAACATTGCTGATAGTATTGAATGCGGTTGGGAGGTTTACTGTTCCGATTACACCATAGGTTTTAAAGGTGCCTTCTCCACCACTGCCTAATTGCATAACGTTAGAAGAGAAGTTGCCGCCGTAAGTGACGGTTATTTCACCAACGCTGCCAGCGCCGCTGCCAAGAACAAAGGTGCTGGAACCCAGATCTACATTTCCACCGTTGGGGCCAAAGGTTAATTCACCAAACCCACCTGCGCCGCCTAAAGTCATTATCGGTATAGCAGCTATAGGAGAACCACCAGCAAACGCTGGATACGGTCCTTCAATGGTACCACCGTCAATGTGTATTGTGCCTGAGCTGCCGGAAGTTCCTACATTAATATTCTCTATGCTAGATAAAATACCGCCCACATTGATATTTAATGTACCTTCAGCATTGAAACTATTGCCAATATTAATAACTGCGCTACTCTGAAGGATGCCGAGGTTATTAATATTTACCGTGCCTGTACCATTGGCGCTGTTGCCCATGTGGAGACCACCGCTAGTAGCAGCCATAACTACAGTTCCATTTTCAATGTTCAATATACCAGTGCCAGCGGCATTGCCTAATTGAATAGTTCCAGTACCAGCCATATTTACAAAGCCGGCAGAACCGGTGTTAGAAACATTTACTGTACCTATGCTGTTTAAACCATTACCAATGATTAAGCTGTTGGCAGCGGTCAGTAATAAGGTGTTATTGACGTTCAATGTGCCAGTGCTACCAGCGAGATGGCCTACAGTAATGGGTACATTCATGCTGCCGCCGTTGAAATTTACTGTACCAACACTGGTAGAGCCAACTCCTATTTGGACTCCGGCTCCTGTTACGCTGCCTCCGTTGACTGTCAAGCCAGAAAGGTTGGTGTTTCCAGCTAAACCAGTGAGGTTATTTCCTACACGAATGGGGGTCATGCTATTGAGGGTTCCAACGCCTGAAATGGTAGTAAGCCCAGAAACAGTGAGAGTTCCTGCAGTGGCAACGCTCAATTGCCCAGCTGAAACGTTAACGGTAGTAGCGTTAAGAGTTCCAGAGACATCTATCCAACTGCCTGAAGCGTTGAAATTTGTCGCGGAGAGGGTTCCAGCAACGGTCATATTATTAGCTGAAGCGGTAACGGTAGTCGCGCTGAGGACTCCGCCAGCGTTGACATGCAAATTGCCGGTTGAATTAACAGTAGATGCTGCAAGGGCTCCGGTGACAGTAAGTGTGCCTGTGTTTGTAACAGCGCCAGCAGCAACGGTTCCACCAGTGATATTCAACGTGCCTGCAATACTAGTAGTACCAAGATTAGCAGCACCTGTTCCAGCATTGCTAATATTCAGCGTACCACCGTTAATATTAGTATTGGTGGCAGTGAAACCTACGCCAGTGTTGACATTCAGAGTACCGGTACCGCTGTTAGATTGGAGTATAACTGATGGGGGAGTGGTTGTAACTGTAACCGTACCGGTGTTAATAATTGCAGTGTCTCCAGTTCCGGGTGTGCCAGAAGTAGGCCCGGGGTAACCAAGTTCCCAGTTTTGTAATGGTCTGGTCCAGTTATTAGTATTCCAGTTGCCAGTCCCACCAGCCCAAGTCCACGTAAACGCCATAGCCTGCGCTGGAAAAATCGCAAGCAAACACAAGACTAGTATTGCTAAATTTGTATTTCTACGCACTAAAAAAACCTCCTTCATAAATAAGCATGATATATTAAAAACAGGTAGTCCAACACGTGCATCGCATTTTAAAACTTATTTTTAATCACTACCCCCCTTTTCTTAGATCGGCATTCACGCCGTACCTACGCCCGTCGATGCTTTTATAAGACTACACGACCAAATAAAGCCCATGACCTGATTTTGCAGGTGGGATTATCCAGCCTTTTTAAACACGCCAAGGATTTTAAGTCTTTAAGGTAGATAAGTCAATGCTTTTAACCCGTTTGACCTCCGCCTTTTGGCCTATTTTACTTAGATAATGAGGGCATAAAATGTGTAAAATGAAGCTTAATATTTTGATTTGTGCTTGTAAATGCTGAATTTGCGCGAAAATTTCGCCTTGGGCAAATCAACGGCGTTGCGAAATGTGGCTTGGAAATTATAGAAAGCAGGCGAGTGTTGGGTGGGTTCCAATGTTTGTGGTATAGCAAATCCGATTTAAAATAGTTTACCAAACCAAAAGAAACAAACCTCCGCCCTACGGGCACCTCCTTTCAAAAGGAGGCTAAAAACAACGCTTGCCGCCACCCCCTTTTAGAAAGGGGGTGGCGGTGTAACCGCCGGGGGGCTGTTTTGCAGCATATTTGATATCACCCACATTTTTCATGCCCCCATTATCATTGAGGGAGGGGGGGACATTTTCTCTGTCCCGCTACACTATGACATTATCATTGTACGGCGACAACGCGTTTCGGTCATTTGACAATACTTCGTCTTGCTGATATGATGCCGCGAATAGTTAGTCAATTATTTATTTACTGAATGAAAGGAGGAGGCCACATGTGTACACAGTATTTGAATCCGACGAAATGTAATATCGTTTCTATGGTTGCCATTATTATTCTCGTTCTTATTACCTTGTGGTCTGTTCCTCTGACGATAAGCTGAGAATTTATTGGTAAAAAGCGAAGCGAAGAGGTGCGGATCCGTAATAAAAGGATCCGCACCTCTTTTTTATTTTTACCAGGAGGTGAGCAAATAGAACAAATCAACCGCACGATTCATGTTTTTAAATTTTTTTAGGAGAAAGGGATGTTTTTAATGTTTGAGTTTTTTCTGGCGTTACTGCCGATAGCATTAGTGTTGATAGGAATTGCTAAGTTTGATCTCCCCGCGAAAATAATGGCCCCGATAAGCTGGGTGATTGCTTTAGCGTCGAGCGTATTCTTTTTTACCGCCGCGTCTCCTCAGGAACTTATAACCACAAGCATAAACGGCGTTCTTGACGGAGCCCGCATCGTATGGCTGATTTTTGCGGCGTTTGTGATGCTGCAAATTATGCTGAAATCCGGGGCTATGGATAAGATTAAAAACGGCTTGGTCGAGGTCACCGGAGACAAGCGGCTGGTGGTGGTTCTGCTGGCTATCCCGTTTGGAACGTTCATTGAAGGGGCAGCTGGTGCAGGCAGCCCTGCCGCGCTGACAGCGCCATTCTTGGTAGCCTTGGGCATGAATCCCGTCCTTGCGGCGGCGGCCTGTCTGATAGGAAACTCAGCTCCGAACAGCTGGGGAGGCGCTGGAGTGACAACCGTTGTGGGTGCAGGAACTTTTGTTGATTTTGTGGAAGCCTCGGCCATGACCGGGCGCATGGCAAGCCTTGTATACCTTATACTACCCATTTTAATGATAAGCTTCGTTTTCGGAGTTAAAGCCCTGAAAGGCATCTGGAAGGAAATTCTGGTGTTGGGTGTAATGATGGGAGCCATCAATTTTAGCATCAGCAATAACATTTTCCTGCCTATAACGGAACTAACCAGCCTTGTTGGCGGGTTTATTGGAACAATTCTTTACAGTGCCTACCTGGGCCTTAGGAACGAAAAAGGAGACGATATTCCTGAAGAATATCGCCTGAACAGAATTTCTAAAGTTGAAAAACAAGGAGTACGCCAGTTGGTTGTATCTCTTTCACCATATTTCATCCTGTGCGTGCTTCTGGTAACCGTTCGCCTATCTTTCCCGATAAGTGCATTGATAGCTTTCGGCGGCGGGTACACTGTGTGGGTCGGAAGCGTAATTTTGAGCAGTTCGTTGATCGCGGCCATAATTTTCGGGCAGGTGCCTGTCATGCCAAGCGCTATGCTGGATTCCTTCCGTAAGGTAATTCCTGCGCTGATCGCTATGGGCTTTTTGCTGGCGATGGTCAATTGCATGAGAATGTCCGGGCAGGTATCAACGCTTGCTCAGACCATAAGCGCGGCGACGGGTTTTTTCTATCCCGTAGCGGCGGTGCTGATCGGCCAGATTGGCGGATTCATAACTGGCACAAACCTTGGCTCAAATCTCATGTTCAACCCCCTGCACGTAGAGGCGGCGAGAAATCTTGGGCTTAACCCGATAGTCATAGTCGCAGCTCAAAACACCGGTGGAGCTATCGGCAACATGATATGCCCGCACAATATAATAGCAGTGTGCGCGTGCGTTTCCATTCTCGGGCGCGAAGGAGAGGTCATGCGTAAAACTCTGGTACCGTCTATAATATTAATGCTTTTCCTGGGAACACTGGCAATGATTTATACTTATCTGGTTTTCCCGCTGTAAGCAAATAAGCAAACAGGCAAAGCGAAAATTTAAGGAGTGATCACCATGAAATACAGTTTGAAATTTGACCGCGAAAAAGTAGAAGTTGAAGTTCCGGCCGAAAATCTTCTCGGTATTTTGGAAAGCCGCGACGTTCCGTGCGCCGCCACGGAAGAGGAAGCCGTGCGCAAAGCACTCGAAAATCCGATTGAAAGCCAGCGCATAGGTGACAAGGTGAAACCCGGAGAAAAAGTATGCATTGTTATATGCGACCTTACCCGCTCGTGGCAGCGCACGCACGTCTATCTTCCTCCGCTGGTGGAGGAAATTAAAAGAGGCGGAGCCAGAGACGAGGACATATTCTTCATGTCCGCGACTGGAACGCACCGTGCCCAGACGCCGGAGGAGCACAAGGCTCTGCTGGGGGAGGAGCTTTACAGGCGGCATAAAATATATGACCACGACTGCGAGAAAGATGAGATGGCGGACTTCGGAAAGACCAGCTTTGGAACGCCTATCCGTTTAAATAAAAAAGTCGTGGACTCCGATCATGTGATAATAACCGCCGGAATCGCGTATCACTTCATGGCCGGCTGGGGCGGCGGCAGAAAAGCCATTCTGCCGGGCGTTGCCTCGTACGAAACGGTTATGGCAAATCACGCGCTGGCCCTCAATTCGCTTCCCGACAAAGGCCGCAATATGGTCTGCCGTAGCGGCAACGTGGATGGAAATGTCATCCATATGGACATGCTCGAAGCCGCTTCCAAAGTTGCCCCGTCCTTTTTGTTTAATGTCGTCATGAACGCCTCCGGCAAAATTGGCTGGGCAGTCGCGGGTCACTGGCAAAAAGCTTACGAAGCCGGCATTGGCATAGTAGACAGCGTGGAGGCGATAGATATTCCGCAGCTGGCTGACCTCGTAGTCGCTTCCGCCTGCGGCTACCCGAAAGACATCAACCTCTACCAGACCTCGAAGGCGATTTTCAACGCGCAGGAAGCGGCTCGGCCAGGCGGCGCAGTAATGGTTATCTCTGCCTGCAGCGAGGGTTACGGCAACGAGGAAGTGCAGATGATGTTGCAAAACTTCCGCAACTCAGATGAAAGAGAAGCCGAACTGCGCCGCGAATTCACGATAGCGAAGCACGTGGGGTACTGCGTAGGCGAAACCACCGAAAAATATGACTTTCACCTTGTAACGAATATGGAGGCCTCTCTTCTAGAAGGCACAGGGATTCAGGTTTCAAAAACTATCGAAGAAGCTCTGGAAAAAGTATACGCACGGCACGGCAAAAACCTGAAAACATGGCTGATGCCTCAGGGCGCGAACACTCTACCGAAGCTGGTGAAGTAGGAGCGTTTATTTTAAGCCGAAGGTTTTCACGACCCAAAATTCCTCCTCATCCGCAAGTATCCTGCAATCTTAAGAAAAAATTAAGAAATTGTTAAGGCTTTTTTAAGATTTTAGAGGTAGCATTCTCGCTGTGAAATACCCAGCCGAATGAGGGGGAATTGAAATGACAGATAACCAAAATGAGCAAAAAAAATTGCCGGAACGCGCAGGCAGGCTTTGGTGGGGAATTTTTGTCGTAGCAACTATCATGGCATTGTTTTTTGCATTTGTTTTATTAAACACGCCCTCAGGCCAGCCAAGTAGGTTGCCAACTAATATCGTTACTAATTTATTCGCTTTACGATCGGCGTCGTTGATGTTCCGTGAATACAACAGAGATTTTATCCATGAAATCCCACAGGGTGTAAATGTTGTGGAACATTTGACGCAATATACGGCTAATCCGAATTGGAGCGGATGGAACGAGTATATTTTCATCATCAGCGGTGAGCACTGGTGGGTTGGGCGCGACATGGAGCGGACGCGCGAAAGCAGGAGCAGGTATATCAGGATGCGGTTAGTACACCGAGCCGAGAGCTTGGGTTTTTTCGGGACATCCCAACCGGAGCCGCCGCCTTCCATTGATGAGGCTTATTTATACGAAGAAAGCCATTCCTTCATATGGATGCTTGTGCCGGAGCCGAGGCCAGAGAATGAGGCGCAAGGGGCAGATGAATGATTTTCCTTGCGCCCCGGTTTTTATTCAAAAAGTCAGACAAAAATTTCCTTCGGGATCATGCCGTGGATTCCTTTATTGCCGTCCACAACCTGCGTGACTCTGAAATCAACCGCAAGGCTGCAAAGGACGTAGGCCTCTTCCCGCGATAATTTTTTCTCTCTGGCCAAAAAGTCAATAGCGTCCGACAGCGCGATTTTCATTGCCTCGTCAAGGCTTTCATGGAAGCCCATAGATATCCAGTGGGTTTTCGTCTCGGCCATCGGGCGCGAAAGTTTCATGTCCTTCCGCACTACGAATTCCAGCTCGACCTCTTCGAAATACGTTTCGGAGGCCGTGAGGCACACCTCTCCGTCACCCTGACACGCATGAGCGTCGGCGGCCATAAAAAGCGCCCCCGGGACGTTCACCGGAACGAAAAGCGTTGTTCCTGTCACGAGCTCTTTGTTGTCTATATTGCCGGCAAAATAATTGGGCACAGCCGGAGAGTGTTTTTCACCGGGCTTGGGAGCGAGCGCCATCGCCCCAGGAAGGGGCGGAGTGGAAGAACTACCCCGGGGCTGAAAATGGCGGTTTTTTTGTCGGCGGAGTAGCGGAGCGTTTTCGACCAGCCGCTCTTGAACGCCTCAGGCAGGGTCCCTCGTTTCAAGTCGCCCGGACAGATGTAGCTTATGCCGAAATCGCCGAGAACTATTCGTTTTATACGAACTTCCAGCACGTCGCCAGGCTCCGCGCCATTTACATAAAAAGGCCCTGTGAAGGCGTACACCGTGTTTCCTCTTGCTAAAACCTCTTCGCGCAGCTTCAATATTTCATCAATGCTCATGTCTGGAACCAGTTTACCCTCATAGAGCGTAACTGTGTTGAAAATAACGGTATCTCCGCTTTCCACGGTAAGAACCGGCGGGATATCGCTTTTCAGTTCACCGCTGTAAGCCTCCTCTGGAGTAATCTTGAACGTATGCACTTTCGCCTCGGCGGATGCAGCCGTAACAAACACAAAAATCACAAAAAATGTTGCACAAAACATAAGCTGGAAAAAAATCCCTTCCATATAAAGGCAACCACTCTTTCAGATAATAAATTTATGTGTATAGTATAGCTGTTTCCACGCTACGCTGAGCTGGATACATAAGCATCGGTCGATTTTAACGGGGAGCACTCCACAAATAATACGGTTTTCTACTTGTTTAGGAAGTTTCACTCAGAAAATATCATCGCGCTTAACCACTATCCCTAACATCTTCCTTCCGATTTTTTGATAAAAATTCCATTTAGCTTCTTTTAAACAATGACAATCAAACAACTGGCAGAAATGTTTCAATTCATACGCTCGCTCGCATGGAGCGTGACAACCGTGACAGCGGCAGGCGCGGCGGTGCTGATCGGTTTCAACTCACACGCTCGCATGGAGCGTGACTGGGAGGCACTGGAACTGGAAAAACGACATTCGCGTTTCAACTCACACGCTCGCATGGAGCGTGACGATTTTGATTAGGCTGGGTACTAAAACTGTGAGATGTTTCAACTCACACGCTCGCATGGAGCGTGACTGATTGCCTCGCAAGCCCTTTCAGCTTCCTCGATTGTTTCAACTCACACGCTCGCATGGAGCGTGACATGAGCACTTGCGCTATTACTGCAAAACCAAAGGTTTCAACTCACACGCTCGCATGGAGCGTGACTGTAACGGTATTCAGCCCATCGCTCTTGGTATCCGTTTCAACTCACACGCTCGCATGGAGCGTGACCTCTACACAGATCAAGTCGATGCAAAACTCTTTGGTTTCAACTCACACGCTCGCATGGAGCGTGACCTGCCACAAACAGTGAGTCTCGACTCAACACAGCTCGAGTTTCAACTCACACGCTCGCATGGAGCGTGACCAAGGCCGAGTCCAGCACCTATTAACGCTCCAACGTTTCAACTCACACGCTCGCATGGAGCGTGACATTACGACAAATTACTAGATCGTGAAAATCCAGTTTCAACTCACACGCTCGCATGGAGCGTGACGTGTTATAAATCTTGGCTGGATGGGCTTCGACAAAGTTTCAACTCACACGCTCGCATGGAGCGTGACCTCGCTCAATAAACAAGATTTTGTTCGATTCATGTTTCAACTCACACGCTCGCATGGAGCGTGACATACTACTAGGTAAACATTTGTCTTGCAAGAGTTTATTCGTGCCTTTGCGCGAAACTAGCTTTAAAAAGAATTTAGTGCCACTAATTTGTTGTTATAGGCCTATTAAGTTGTCAAGTTACATAGAGCGCGGACAAATTTTAAAAAATATCATCACAATATGCGATGCCATAACAATTACACCGGTATTTTAACAGGCGTGCTCATTGTCAGCTTCAGGTTCGCGCTACAACGCAGCTACGTTTTTTTGCTAAAGCATTTTTTTGATGTGCTTTAATATTTCTTCTTCCTCGTAGGTTAAAATCATACGCGCCAGAGGTTCCGCGCTACGAATATCCGAAAAATAACTATCGAAACAACCATAGTATTTATTACGGTCTACAAATTTGATGTTCACGGGCAGAAATCCTTCCTTTATGAGTTCTAGGTTCATGATAAGCCGCCCAGTTCTTCCGTTTCCATCAATAAAAGGGTGTATTCCTTCGAATCGTAAATGGAATTCCGCAATCGCCTCTATGGCGTGCTTGTTCTGTTTCATGTTTTCATATTCACTCAAAAGCGCTTCCATTTGTTCATGAATAAGATAGGGCGGCGCTAGTTTATCAGCAGCTCCAACAATAGCGACCTCAATAGCTCGGTATACACCCCTGTTTTTTGCGTCATTCATAAGAACAAGCGAGTGCAGGTCTTTTATGGCACGTTCTGTAAGCGGAGTTCTCGTGTCCGCAAGATCAATCATGTAATAAAAGGCATCTTTGTGCCCTATGGCTTCTAAGTGTTCTCTTATATGCTTCCCCTCTACAGTTACACCTTGTTGTAATATGAGTGCCGTTTCTCTCAGAGTTAAAGTATTCCCCTCGATGGCGTTGGAGTTATAGGTGTTTTCTATCATAAATTCCTCACGCAGCCGCTTTAACTCTGTTTCATTTAGAGGGCGCATAGATTTAAGTTTGTTTTTGAGTTCATCAACGTGCCTGAAATCCATTTCAATCTGACCCTTCCGAATTGTTCATCTGACATCTTATACCAATTTGAAATAAAAGGCCTAAAATTTGAATAGCTAAAACCAGCTACATTCAGCGTTCAAATTAACATTCGTTTAAATGCAAATTGGTATTAATCAGATTCTACAAAAATTATTCTCTGTATCAAAATTTTACTGTTCACACGTCTGCGTAGTGCGCGGTATAAAACCGGTTCGTTGTGTCAAAGCAAAATCAACCCCTCTGGGTCATAGGCTTCTTTGGCTCCGACATGTTCGACGCGCCGCTTCCAGTTAGAGCCGAGAAAATAAAAGCGAAGGCTGTCTCGTTCCTTGTCGATTTCCTGCGCCAATCGGTGGCTGAGATCTGCCCATTGCGCGGGGTCTACCAGACACTCGAAAACTGAGCACTGAACCCTCTGCCCAAAGTTTTCGCAAAGTTTTGCAACGCGGCGTAAACGGCGTTTGCCTCCTTCGCTTTCCGTGTTTACATCGTAAGTTATCAGCACCATCATTGCTCAGTCACCTACTTCCACACGAACGGAGGATAACTCTCCAGCTCGCCACGGATATGACGCGCCAAAAGACGCGCCTGAACATGGGGAAGAAGTCCTATCGCTATTTTTTCTTCGGTGTAAGGGTGCGTCAGCTCGTTTTGTTTTCGCTCCTGCCATGCCGCTATAACGATTTTGCGCGTCGCGTCGTCCATTATTACTGCGCCGCTTTCGCTTTGCGAGAAGCCATCAGGCCGAATCTGCCTCAGGTTGATCAGCGACAGCACCAGCCGATCCGCGAGCCAGTGTCGAAATTCTTCCATGAGATCCAAAGCCAGGCTCGGCCGGCCGGGACGTTCCCGGTGCAGATAACCTACCGCCGGGTCCAGCCCCACTCCCTCAAGCGCGGACATCACGTCGTGCGTCAGCAGGGTGTAAACGAACGACAGGAGCGCGTTGATATTGTCCATAGGCGGGCGCCGGTTCCGATCCGTGAATTTGAAGTGCTCCTTTTGCGCTAGAATGAGGTGATCGAACACCTCGAAATAACACCGTGCCGCGTCGCCTTCTTTGCCGCGCAAAATATCAAGCGGTAGCGATTTATCCAAATCCTGAACCGTTCCGCCCAGGTACTTTGCGGCAGAGGTGAGAACGGCGTTCCCTTCTCCGTCGTTGTCTCGCGCTGCTCGCATCAAAACCGCCCGGCTGTTGGCGATCTTGCCGATTAGGAAATTGCGGGCGATTTCCGAGGTTGCTTTTGCATCGTCGGCCAGCCTGTACTGCTGGCGGCGCAGCAGGACGTTTCCACGCACCGGGCCGTCCACGCGGGCGAAGAAGCGTCCATGCTCGGAAAAAAACGAAATGTGAACGCCTTTCTGTGCGCAAAAACCCATCAGAGGAGAGGTTGCGTTGATTCTACCGAAACACGCAATGGATTCGAAAAGGTGAATAGGAAATTGCTTGGAGGTTTCCTTGTCCAGATGAACAACGATATTTTCTCCCTCCCTCGAAAGCCATGCGCCTTGTGTGGAGATGAATAACGTATTGAGCAGGCGTTTCATTGCACAGCCCTCCTCATGATGAGAGTTCCTTTAGGATATTTGCGACATATTTCGCCGATTTATCTTTTGCAGCTAATTGCGGCATACAAATGTTTTCGAGCGAACAGCTAGAACAGTGTCTGCCAGTTCTGGGCGGCGGAATTTGTCGCGAGCTGTAAAGCTCTCTGGCGCGGGAGCACAATCGCGCCACTTTTTCGCGCAAATCGGCGATCAGGTCGATTTCTGAGCGCCTTCGCGGCTGCCCGTAGTAAATTGCCCCCTTGGGTACGGTGACGTTCAGCATTTCCTCCAGACAAAGGGCTTGGGCGCAAAGCTGTACTTCGTCGGCGCTGTCGTAGCGTTTGCGCCCGCGTTTGTATTCCACGGGATACGGGAGCCACCGACCAGACAGTTCAGGGAGTGCTGCCCCGCCATCGTGCGGATGAAATTCCACCATATCGGCCACGCCATATAATCCCAGAGTCAGAGAGCGCAAGCGAAGCCCTCTCGCCATTCGCACCCCCGAGCGAACATTTGTCCCCTGTTCATGTACGGTTTCGTGCAACTGCTTCCCTTCAACCGTCCGCACGTTTTCGTCCCATTCCATATCCATGTGAATGAGCGCCCACTGACGTTCACAAAAGGTAAGGTGCTGAAGCCCAGAAATGGGAAGCAGGTCTTCGTCGGAGAACATTTAACAAAAATTAAAAGCCGTCGATTATCTCGGGAGGCAGATCAGGAAGCCTGTTTTCTTTGTGGCTGCCGTCGGGATTCAGTGTAACCGTTCCGTGAACTTTAGCGGACGAATACTGACCCGACTTGCAATTATGCTGCCACCAAAATACCTTTTCCACGCGCATGCTTCCCTCAGGGCGCGCGGAAGATGAGTCGTTTTCAAAAAGCTTCGGCAATATCTCTTTCAGTGCCGCAGCGTCCTGGTCGCTGAAGCCCGTTTTTTCCGATAATTGAGGGTTCATGCTGCCGTAGAAAATATAAACGCCGTTATCGACGCGATGTTTCATCCCCATGGTGTCGGAAGCTCGTTTTCCGTCTTTTCCTTCCTCGCCGCTGACGCTTTTAGTGATTTGGGTGCTGGTGACGCTGACAGAGGCTGGAGTAAACGCGGAGTGAATGCTAACAGGCCCGCGAATTGGAATTGATACGCCAGAATCTTCTTCTTTACCCTCGTCGGCGCTTTTAGCTTTACTCTTGCCTTTATTTTTAGCCGAGAACGCAAAAAGCTGTCCAAAAGCGCGCACGTCAAACCATTTAGAACAAGCCATTTTAATTGTCTCGTCCTTGGTCATTTTCTCTCCAATCACTTTCTCGTTTTCTGCTCTGGCTCTTAAGGAAGTAGCGTCATCTATTTTCCTGTCGTCGGACTGCACAAAAATTACGTGTCCATTTTCCTGCAATCGGTCGCGTATTTTACGTTTAAGGCAAACGTCCGAAACCTCTCCGAATCCCTCGTAAGTGATGCGGGGGCGATTGCTGTTCAAAGGGTCGCCGTTTGGGTTGGCGTTTTTTACCCTGAAAATCACCGCGAAGTCGATTTTTTTGCTGAGTGCCATATCAATTTGCCTCCTCTTTCGTATCTGTCATACCTGATTGTTCTTCCTCATTTTGGCTCTTTATATGCAAGGCGCGCCGTTGACAGTGGTATCCTAAAAGGAATTCACCCGTAAGCTGAGAGTCGTTCTTATAATCCTCCGTTTTGAACATGGAGTGAATTTCACCGAGTAAATCTTTCATGTTTTTAAGAAAACCTGGACGCCTAGCCTGTAGCCTGACTTTATAGGGAACCAAAGCTTGTTCTATTTGAAACCATGTTGAGTAAGGGCGCTCCGAAAAACGCTGCATCAGCTTGGCCGCGTTCGTATCCCTGTTTTCCCCTGCAACAAAAAGAGCGCGAGCTTCCAAATGTTCCGCCACAGCAAGCAAACGACCGTACAGATAATCTCTGTGATCCAAATTCGTGTCCAATGCCATTTTATAACCTCCTCCGTTTACACCTTTAAAAAGGGCGCACGCTATGCCTAAAACTTTTTCCCATTCCCAGTGTTCCATCCCCATTCTATTGGCGGCACGATTTCGCGCAGAAATGAGAATATCTCGCGGAAGGGGCATACCATCCATAATGCAGGATAAAAGACGATTGACAGTCATTTTGCTGATTTTTGTGTCCAAACGCCTACCGAACACTGCTTCGGCTATTTCTTTCGGTGCTGGCGCGCCGACGAATCTTGCATCTTTAGAGTAATTTTGGAACCATGCAAAATTCGTGTGCCACGTTTCCAGACGCTCAAGAAACTCAGAACCTGTCAGTTCACGGTAGTAGGTGATTGCCATTCGTCCTGGCGTAGCAGAATCCAGGCCCATGACGACGATGCCATTGCTTGATTTCAATTTTCGGCGATAACCGGCGATTTTTGCGCTCAAATCTCGCGCGAAGGATTGGCCAAAATCACCTTTGTAAACGGTGCTATCGTAAGCGCTTTCGATTCTAATTTCGAGAGAATCATCGTCTTCAAAAAAAGACTGATGAGAGTTTTTAACGGGAGAAGGTACTTTTTCTCCTGAAATTTCCCATGATACGATGACCTGGTCGTCATTGCGGAATGATTGATGTTGAATCAGCCACCTCAGGGCGCTATGGGCTTTCTGAGATGTTTCGTACCCAACGGAGCAGGCTTGCTCGCTGTCGGTGAAACGCCCGCGGTAAGTATATCCGGAAGCATCGTTAGAAGAAATCAGCTTGGCTTTGTCTCCTCCGTGCCGCAAACGAGCGGGATGTTTTGTTCCGAGAGTTTGTTTTGTTCCGGTAACGAAGCAAATTCCCTCTGATGTCTGAAGTTTTGAGTCGTATTTGATCCACGATTTTACCAACTCTTCATCTGTCCAAGTCTGCACTTCGCAACTGCCTTCAATTTCAACACTCCATCGAACGAAGGCGTCTCCCTGATCTTGAATTGTTTCGCCGCCTTCTTTTTTTTTCACGAGTAACTTAAAAATATCAGGCAGTTTTTTGTCAGATTCCCACGAAATCAGAAGCTTACCCTGAGCATCAAGATGCAGTTTTTCATCTTGAACCAGGTCTTTCACAACCTCGCGCTTCGCAACGTAAAGCAGGACAGCTTTCAGCTTCGGATCAGGAAACGCGTTGTACCATTTTGTAAGCAGGCTCAGATAACCGTCTTTGGTTTCTTTACCGCTCTTGAAATCTTCAAAGTAAGAATTTTTCTTGCCTCCAAACTTAAGATAATCACCGGCGACATATTGAATTTTGTCATTTAATGGATGAGGGGCTCCTCCGCTGGAACGTCCTGCGGAATCCTCCGTTGCCGGCACCAATGTGTTTTCTTTTTCAACTATTTTGGCGCGGCGGAAATTTCCGTTCCCGTCCAGCGTTATCTGAATATGAGCCTGTTGAGAGACATGACTGATTGGTGAAGGAGCCAAATCACCTTCTGCGTCTAAACAGACATTAGCGCGCTCGTAAGTTTCGTGAAGTTTTTGTATCCAGCTCATGCGCGCAGCTCCTCTTCGTCATATCCGATAAAATTGACGTTGGGAACAAATTTTTTCGGGGCCATCTCACAGATGAATTTTGTAATTTCGCACTCCTCAGGCCGAGGGAACTCAATGATTCCATCAATCATGCGATATCGCCAAAAACGGCTGCGCAATTCGTTTACTCCCGATTCTTCGGGATAAGTGAAACTATGAAACATGAGGCCGAAAGCCAATTCTCCGCCCTCATCGAACTCTCCGGCTCCTTCTCCGAAAACGCAGGGCTCAGCGTATCCCTGGCACTCTCGCGTCCCCAGGAAGATGTCGCGCCGCCCCCCGCGCTCCAGCATACGCCTGGCAATGGAGTAGTGCTTGCCGGAGTTGCGGTCTTGCTTTAACTCGGGAAGATGCTCGTTCCATTCAAAATGTGCCCGGATTTGGTATTCCACATCGGAAAGATAGTTGTAAAGCGCTAAAGAATTGCCCCCGCTCGCGTAGTCCAGGGGTTTCATTCCTTTAGCCTGGGTACGGATACGTTTCATTACCCGCAGGCTGTCAATTACCCATATAAACGTCGGTTTCCAATAAATCGAACGGGCGATACCCTTAAGCGCCTCGTAAGTAGGTATATGATACGAGCACTTTTCTCCTCCGATTTTTGTAATTGGGTCCGTAAAAAGCGCAAATTTACCCCACACTTTAAAATCGATGCTGTTTTCCATAGATGCACCTCCTTACATGGTTGCTGGTTTAAATTTTGAAACCGGTATATCGCTTACCCCAAATTCATTGCTGTAATACTCCGGCGGAAGATACCATATATCGGAGCCTTCCTGAACTTCATGTATAACGCCGCTCAGTTTTTTCCAGTCGCGCTGGTATAAATTGACGGTATACTGCTGTGCTTGGCGTAGCAAAGTAATGTCTTTTTCAGGTTCGAAAGAGCCGCAAAGTTTGGTTATAATATCTAGGCCTTCGTTTTCTTTTTCTCCGTATGAGACTATAACGCCACGCGTTGGAGCGTCAATGGCGCGAAATTCGGCGGCTGCGCTGGCGAAAGACTGAAGCAACCTGCTACGCAGCGTTTCTGCCTCGCCATATATCCGCTCGTACTCGCTTCTCGCCTTCGAGTTGCCCGACAACATGTTCAATAAATCGTCTTTTCTTTCCGCATCGATGTTGTAACGCATCTCCTTTCTTCTATTGTAAAAATAATACTTGTAATAATGGGCGATTGTACGCGGATCGGACAGATTGGCCCCAATAAGTTTCGAATCCGCCTCGAATTCGTCAAGAATTCTTTGAGTGACATCTCTTCCTTTGTCGATGTCGGGAAGACCTCTCAAATTTTCTTCGGAGGGGTTGATAAGCAGTAATCGCCCATCTGCGCGCAAGCCATGGCGATTGATCCTGCCTGCAGTCTGGATTATAGAGTCCAACCCGGCAAGGAGACGAATTCCGGCACCGAAATCTATGTCTACCCCGGCCTCAATAACTTGGGTGCTGACGCAGATAACGGGCAATGAAGCGTCGAGTCGTTCACGTACTTCTGCCAAAATTTTTTTGCGATGAGCTGGGCACATTCTGGCGCTCAGGTGTACTGTGTAATCAAAATTTTTCTTAACGTACTGATAAGTTTCGCGTGCGTTTGCTGTCGTGTTGGCAACCACCAGGACGCTGCCGGAAAGTTTTTGTTCTTCCAGCGCCAATTCGGCGATTTCCTCGCAGGAGAAACCTCCGCTGCGCCTCTTGTCTGTTATTTCGACTCGATTAAACTGCGCGAAAACCTCTGTGAGGTCTCGGGATATAATTTCGCTACCTGGAGCGCAATTCAAAGCACCAAATTGTTTGTCCACACCTCCCAGCAGCGGTTGTGTGGCCGTACATAACACGGCTGTCGAGCCGCATTGCTCGACAAGAAAATTCAAAGCGTTGCAGAACATATGGACGGTTCGGATTGGAAGTGTTTGTATTTCGTCGAAGATGATAACAGAGCGCGCGAGCTGATGCATCTTCCTGACGCTTCGTGTTCCCCCGGAAAAAAGCGTCTCCAGAAATTGAACATTAGTTGTGAATACGATAGGCGTATCCCAGTTCTCCGAGAGAATCTTACCTCGCCAGGTTTCGTGCTCTGCCGAGAGATTCGAATGACACTCCAGAACAACGCAGTTTTTTTCGCTTTCAGGCTCCAAAATATTGCGCACAACTTCAGCATTTTGATCAATAATCGTTGTGAATGGAATAACATAAAAGATGCGTTCGATGTCCTTGTGACGTAGCGCATGGTACAAGGCAAAGCGCAGGCTTGCCAGGGTTTTACCTCCTCCAGTGGGAACCGTGAGTGTGAAAATACCTTTATCACGAGCTGCGGCGGTTTTACAGTCATTTGATATTTCCTGCCGTTTTTGGTCGATGGGTTTCAAGAGGTCAAATTTTGCCAAGTGTGTTTCCAAACGATCGGCCAGAGTTTGCCAGTCGACATATTTGCCTTTTTGTCTTAGTGCGGCATTGCGTTTTTTTTCAAAATCGGCCGTATCTGTTCTGTCGGCATCAATCAGGCAACTGAAAAGCACTCGCAGATATAATCCTATCTTAAAAAAATACCTGCCATTTGCGCTTTCGCCGGATGGTTTTTCTAGTGCCATTTCATAACTTTTTTCCTTGATATGCAATTCGCGGAGTAGTTTTTTCAGTGGCCCCAAAAGATCTGGCTCGTTGAGTATTTCTTCAAGGCGTTTTCGGATTTCTTCTGGGAGTTTTGCCCGTACTTCATTGAGGTGAGTTTTTTTATCAGCTTTTTCCATCCTTCGAGAAAAATTGTCTATTCCGTCGGGCGTCAGGCTGTCGATCAGGCCTGAGTGATGAGATGCCAGAGCGAGGGATAATATTTGCGCGCAGGCAATATCGAGCGGCTTAGCTGTTTTAGACAAGGCATGCCAGAGCCACTGAGCTCCGGCCGTCGAGTGGTCGATTTTTCCTTTTTGCCGCGCCGCATCAATGTAGTCATCTGAATCTTGATTGAGGAGTCCCTCCGCAGAACGTATGTAACGCTGAAATTCATCGCTGATTTTAGCCCCATCGTGCAAGAGGCCCAATAATTCCCCTGCGTTTCCCAGCCCAAATTTCTCAGCGTTTCCTCTCGCTAAGGCCGCAACACCTGTGAGGTGATCTTCGAGGCTTTGTTGTATGTTATCGGCCTTGCGCACATGCGCAATATATAAATATTGATTATTTACCGGCATGAATTTAACTCCTCCGCAAAAATCATCAACTAATTTTAACTTTACTATAGCACCCAAAAATAGAATGTCAATATATAATGGCTAAAATAGCTCAAAAAAATATTTCATCTATAAAATAACAATAAAATAAAACACTAAAATAAAAAGAGGAAGCAACTCAACTCCTCTTCTTTAAAATACCAATAATTTCAACTCACGCATCACATTCGCGTTGACACGACAGTATAATTATTGCTGAATATTCTTAGCTCGTCAATCAGGCAGGGCACTCAACTAAACTGGAGTTTTCGTTAAACATACGTGCTATAGCATAAACGGAGGCATATAAATGACTGAAATACTAATCATCGACGATGACAAAGAGATACGGACTCTGCTGAGGCTTCTTCTGAGCAGCGCCAACTACGGCGTGGCGGAGGCAGAAAACGGGGACGAGGCCCTCGTTTTGCTCCGTGCTTCAGGACAAAATTATTCTCTTGTGCTGCTCGACGTGACTATGCCCGGCAAGGACGGTTTTGAAGTCGGGGCGGAGATACGTAAATTCAGCAACATTCCCATTCTCTACCTTACAGCGCGGGGGCAGGAGTACGACAAAATCATGGGCTTTGCGGCAGGCGGCGACGATTATCTGGTAAAGCCTTTCGCTTCCTCCGAACTTCTGGCGCGAGTCGGGGCGCTCATTCGCCGCTACCTGCGCTACGGAACAGGCGTTCCCGAAAGCAAGACATTGTCCGTCGGTGACCTGTGCATAGATGAGGGCACTCGCAAAGTGACCGTGGCAGGAGAGGTAAAAAAATTGACCGCGAAGGAATACGAAATTTTGGCTCTGCTATGCCGTACGCGAGGGAAGGTCTTTTCGGCCAACAACATTTACGACTCAGTATGGGGTGAGGACGGCGGGGAGTCCGCCGCCAACGTCGTGATGGTTCACATCAGAAAAATCCGTGAAAAAATCGAACGCAACCCCCAGGAACCTGAATACCTGAAAACGGTCTGGGGCATGGGGTATAAAATTGAATACTGACTTCATAAGTATCGCTCGGCTGAAACGCGCAGCGCCGATGGTGCGGGAAAACCTCAAGCTTCAACTGCTGGCCTCGGTTTTACTGTGCTTCGCAATAGCGTTCGGCTCCTTTCTTATCTTTCATTTTTCCATACGGGCATATCTGCTGAGGTTCGGCGACAGAAGCGTGGCGGAACCCAGGCTCATGGAAATGGCACTGGATTTTCAGGCTCGCGTTTCAGAAAATAGGCTTGCCTCAACAAACATGGATGGCATTGAGCGATTGGCCAGCGAAAAGCGCGTGTCGATTTTCATCGAAGGCCATAGCGCCACCGGAGGAGTCGTATTTGGGGCAGGGCCTGACGGGCCGGTATTTAGCCTGTCGTCTGCCATTCGCTATCAGGATGGATATTCTGTCACCCGTTTCGTGTATACGCCCCTGCGCTCTTTGCGCTTTATTTCCTGGGTCGTCAGCCTGCTGCTCGCGTTCGATATTTTTTTGGCCGCGCTGTTTTGGATGTTAAAAAACAAGCTCAGCTATATTTTAAAAATCGAGCGAGGGATAGGTATTCTGGAATCCGGCAATCTGGATTACGAAATTCCGGTGGAGGGGAGTGACGAGCTGGCGCGCCTGGCGTCGAGCGTCAACCTGCTGAGCCGCTCCATACGGGAACGGATGGATTCCGAGCAAAAGGCTATTCAGGCTAACCGTCAAATTATAGGCGACCTTTCGCACGATATTTGTACGCCCCTGACCGTGGGAATAGGGTATCTTACCCTGCTTCTGGAAAAAGATGACTTCAGCGAGCAGGAGCGGCGGGAGTACCTGAGCCTTGCCCTGAAAAAATCCGAGCAGATTAAAGAGAGGACGCGGGCACTTCTGGAGTTCGCAACCCTTACGTCGGGGCAGCTTCCGGTCTGCAGAATAATTATTGATGCCCGAACGATGATTGAGCAGCTCAAAATGGAACTGTCGGCGTTTGGGGAATTGCGCGCAGAGGACTCTATACCGGTCGGCACGACGGTCAGCGGTGACGTTGGCCTTCTGGAAAGGCTCTTCGATAATCTGCTCTCGAATCTGCAAAAATACGGCGACCCAAGCGAGCCTCTGAATTTCCGCGCTTGGCC
>Ga0123352_10002672_pt1 | contig 25140 bp, 16 predicted proteins | sample TergutLab28metaG_FD_89700 | JGI IMG/M metagenome (GOLD analysis project Ga0123352, IMG submission 89700) | Labiotermes labralis P1 segment gut microbial communities from Petit-Saut dam, French Guiana - Lab288 P1 | ecosystem: Host-associated > Arthropoda: Insects > Digestive system > Gut ...
AATTTGAATTTATCGGTGCTTAAAGCTGATTTTCGAAAATGCCATCGCCGGCCGCAACACAGTTTGCCGCTCGGTTGTGAACCGCGCGGGTAGCACTTAGCACCTCGCCTTTCCCCGCACGCCTTAGGTACCAATTCAAGTGTCTGTAGCTGGCTAAAAATAGCGACCCGCCAGCTGATAGACGCGGTTCACACGAGGACGTGTACGGGAATTAAAAAACGGTCATAACTCCGTAACCTCAGGTTCTGCGCCTCCCCCCTCCAAGGAACAATTCTGGGTGCGCACCCGGTCCCAAACACAATGGCCGCTACAACATTTCAAAAGAAATTTCTGTGGTTGGCAGACGATCAACGTTTCTGCACAGACAGCAGTTCGTGACCCATGTTGTCTCGTCAGGCAGACACCGCACCTGCACTATCCACATTCCTTAAATACCCTACAAGTCTCAAATTTACCGGCCTTAAGACTGTCCTAAACAGGAAATAAACGCTTCTTGGCAGATGAAACTTTAACTACATTTCTGGACAAGCATCATTCTTTTTACGAAACATGGTGTTGTTGACTCAATACCTACATGTCAACGACTTCAGACAGAAACACGTACTATTAAGAGGTAACTTGAGGTGAGTTGGTTAGTTTGGAGTTTCGTCGTACCAGTGAACACATAACGTCCAAACAACCAGCACAACGATCCTCAAATCAGAACACCCCAACTTCATATTCAACAGATCCCGGGTTCTCCCAACGACAAAACGTGCCAATTTTGTATTCCAGCTGTTTCCAAACGTGTTTTCATGTTTTATGTAATGGCGTTGTAAATTACTAAGATTATTAGGTACTGACCCTACATCACTGTTTGCCAAAATGTTTTCTCGCGGACGCCTTTTGGCTGCAAAAAACAACCACGGATCCTCACATCCTTGCTGACGTAATATACAGTGTCCGGATGATAGGAATCAACAATTAAAAATTTATATCTAGGAGTTGATTTTAGATAGCTACGAATACGAAACAAGGCACTGCATGATTTGACCTTTACTGAAGTGACTGTCTCTCGTTTTGTGGGTACAGGAAGTTTCTTAATTAGGTACGAGTATTATAAGATCATGCGAAATAAACACATCACCTGTCAAAGAAGTTCCGCGATTATTTTTAACATATCAGTAATCATTTAGGTTAATTAAAAAGTAATTAAACTTCAAAGTAGCCATTACAGAAGTGTATCCACGGATCCCCTGAGAACTAGAAGCGGATCCCTCGGGATCGTCGGAGTAAACTTCGGGAACCACTGCCCTAGATGAACGAAATACGATGGCGTACTGGTTGAATGATATGATACGGGAAAACGGAAGTGCTAGGAGTACGCCTACACTTGGCACATGTCAAGAGCTGTCGGCGGTAGCTGGGTCACGCAGCATCACGAACTTGGCTGCAGAATATAATCACTCGGATAACTGCACTAATTTAAGCAGTACAATACTAACAAGCCCAAAAGGCCTCTTATTCCCACAGGTAAATTTATGCGCAACATTTTACAAAAACAGTTAAGACACGAAAAAATATTCTGCTTGCAATTAACTGAACCAGTCACCTGTCAATTTTTGCAACTGACTTTTAGGATGTCGTCTCCTCGTGTGTTATTATTTGCAGACACAGCGTATTAGAAGCGGACATGGACAGAATACCGCAATAAGACTTACTGATGACAAAATAACTTCCGGTGATCAATGGAAAGAATGCAAGCCAGGCCTGCGCCTGCCTTTACCCCACGCTTCTGTGCTGTTCAGCAGCTCTACACACTGTTGCAGATTCATATTGGCAGTAAGGTGGTAGCAGTAAGGCCAGTAGATCATAACCTACATACACATATAGTACGCCACATAATGTTTTTATTCAGGAGGAGCCGAAATAAGGGATGGGCCAGCCGGTCAGCTGTCCCGGACGCCAAACTATAAGGGACCCTAAGACGTCACTGGAATTATCAGAAAGATGGTTTTACACGTGCGAAAGAATTTCTTCGAAAATTATCCGAAATTTGGGCACAAGCCCTCAAAAATGTTCGCCAGTCCTGTTCCAAGTTGAAAATATTTAAGGCATAGAGATTTGAAGGTACGTCAAATTATTAGCCTGCCCGGCGCGCCCACATGTCTCAGGACCGCCCTATATTAAGGTACGAAACGAAATCGCTCTATCTCGCCAGTTGCAACTACGGTTTTTCGAAACTAACCGCATTAACAATTAATGACTTGCAAAAACTGCGAGTGGTTACAACTACCGATATTATAGGTTACACTTGTGAAAACGGCGGTCCCTTTCCGCGGTCACGACCCACATTTTGAGAAAAATTCCGCAAGCAAAAAAACCATGTAAGTTCTGAAAGTGTCTTCATATAACGGGGGTGTCAGGTCCCACCACACCCCAGCGGCCAGGCACATTTTTTTCGCGTTTTTCCTCATTTCCTCTAAGTAAATCCTACATAAAAATATACAACAGGTGTCAATGGCTTCTTCCACATCCTTTCCCACTTATCTCACCACTTCACAACGTACATTCCACATGGTTTTCATTATATGACGCTGTTAAAAGCCCGGCGAAAGCGCTGAACCAAGTTTCTGCCCACTCACTCTCATAAGCACGTTCCTTTCCTCATAATTTGAAAACCCCGAATAAGGTAAAGCAAAGTCATCCCTGCTCTTCATTCGGCATCTTGCCTTCCCAGACGTACGAGAAAGTGGAGGCATACAGTTCTGAACCTTGGTACTTGGTGGACGTGAGCGATCAGTGACTCTCACCTACCTCTTTAACCCGGGAAAATCGTCTCGGGCACCAATTGGCCAGGGAACTGAGGTGCAAAGGAGATCTGGACACAGCGGAGAAGACAGAAATCTCGGTTCCTTCATGGAACCAAAAATCTCTGTTCCTCCACGCAATCGAATCGTCCATCCCGTAGCCTAGTCGCAATGCTGAGTACAAAATTCAGACAGTTTAAAGGTGCCTCTATATTGTCAATAATATTAATGCAATAATTAATACTGCACAATATTACTGACCGTCTAGGGTAACACTGAAGAGTTGCACAATACATTGAACAGTCTGTGGACAGTGCTGCGCAATATTCACCCGGTTACTGTCTGTCTGCCGAGCAGTAAATACGTCTCTAGCACAATAATTCCAGGAGATTGAGTTGTAACCCTTGGGAATTCCAGGTCTTAAATATTATTTCCAGTGGCCAAATAGCGTAGTGTAATTGATGAAAGCCGACCGTGAGTGACTGTTTCTAGCATGTTAGTGCTACTTTAGCGATTCCAGGCGTAACAGTCTTGAGTCTCCCACAAATGATGGACAGTCGAATCGCACCAAAAGAAACATTTTTAGTTGTCTAGGTAACCCAGCATTAGGTCTGTCAGATTTTCGCGCGTGTATTGTGGTCTTCGCTTGTTCCACTCTGATTCAGCGGCGAATCTTTTCGTTTATTAAACAAAGGGCTAAATCAGTGGCCACACAAGCAGTACCAGTATAACTCGAAATGTTTACTCGTTCTGATACACGAGCAAAACAAAATACTGCACACTGATATTGAATCGTCTAGGGAGAAACATGTTGCGCAATACTAATTCAAGAAAATAATACTGTGCAATAATACTGACCGTCTCCGGTTCGCTTCAGAAAGTATGGTTACCTAAATTAAACAAAGACGCTATTCACAGGTACGAGACATTTGGAAAACAGAAGTAATACAGAATTCGATAAGGAGTACAGGACCCTGTAGGAAAAAATGTAATTTTATATCCCCAAAAGACTTTGTAATGCAGTAAACTAAATCGTTCATTTGCGACAAGAGTGTCACAACTCAAAATTTGGCATGTTTGAGTTATAGGTATAGAGAGAAACATTTGCAGATGCACTTTTAACAGGTATAGTGTCATAAGGCAGTTTGCAATACTCGCCGCTGGAGAGCAGTTATGTCGTCGTTGCACTCATAGAAAATTATAGCACTTCAGAACCTTTAAAATTTCTCCTGTAAAATCACAAATTTTGAGTTGTGACACTGTTGTCGCAAGTGAGCGGTATGTAATAATACATGCTAAGGATCTTTGCCTGAAGAGATCAAAACAGGTCGCTTTTCACTGACACTTACGGCACAGTTCCTGCTGCCGCAGGTGTTACAGGACACACTTGGAACGCGGAATTACATCACGCATTAAGGAATATTACTGACAACTGATTGCCTTCTCGCTTTACTGTTAGGAAACGATGTCAGTATGACAACTTGAATGAGTCGACAAACGATGCAAGACAAACCTTTGACCCGGAAGGCGACAAAACTTTATTTCCGCAGTCTGGCCTGCAGGAGGACCAAAAATATCTCTTGCGCCTTTGCCCCTTTTGCAGCGTTATATTCGCAAAGCACCTCAAACATTCCGGTCACAGAAGGTAGGAAATTCGATAACGTTCATCATTCTCCTCTGACTTCTGCTTTTCATCATTCAAAATGAAAAACACTGCAATGAACTGTACTGAACAGTTCATTCCTTCAGACGCTAGTGCAGCCGTTCTTAACATGGAAGAATGCAGGCAACAAAGTAATTTATGGCCTCTAAACTCCAAAAATGTTGGTTAACTTCAACAAAACTCACCATCTCGATTGCAAGCATTTAAATACATTTTTCTAAAAGGGGTCCGTAGGTTTCACCAGACTCTCATAGGGGTCTATGCTAAAGAAAAAGGTTAAAAACCCCTGCCCTAGTGTGTAGCCGATCATTTTTTAGTATAGTTCTTTCTTAGGATTGCTGGCGTCAGTTACGGACGTTTCATGGCATGCTTTGTAAGTTAATCTCTCAACGTATATTCAGGTCCGTTGGTGATATGTAGGAAGAGAGAGATTTAAACACCGAAACGGTTAGGAGCTGATAACAGACGCTATCAATCTAATCCAGTGCGAATTCAGTCGCGTACGAGTGTGGTGTAAGTAGGAGTACAGAGAAGTGACTGTGTCAGTTTCCCAGAAAAGATCTAGTTGTTTACTGGATATAGCGCTCCATTATGTTATATCAAGAATAAATTGAGTAAATAAAACAACAAGTAAAAAAAAGAAACAATTAAAACTATATGTGATTCGGTGAACCACACCCGTTTCCCGAAAGATGATAACCTACCAGACTGAGCGCGTCCGGACAACAAAGTTACGAAGGGTGATCGTGTAGAAGTGGTTGGTAAATGTACCGCCATGTTTAAGGTTAAAGTCGTTCAATAATGTCCACATCATATGTGCATGTATGTGTGCGTGTGTGTGTGTGTGTGTGTGTGTGTTTCGTAAGAATCTGGCAAAACATAGCGATTACTTCCCGAAACAGCATACGCCGATCCTGTGTACCACTAGGAGCGTCCAACACTTCATTTTTGGTAAAGGAGTAAATCCATGATTGTAGGCTGGTTTACGGACCGCGCATTTAAAAATCACAATAAACGGTAACATAACCATCTGAATTGTTCCGTAATTTTTATAGTACACATGTAATTTACATAACATAACATGGCAGAACGCGGATTGGACACCCCGGATTACACGCAACCAGTCCCACACTCGTATTCCCTGCTACTTTATGATACCACTGTGCCTAGTTCTTTAGCCTGGTCTCTTACCTTTACATTCTCCGACAAATTCCGTGTGCAGTTCTTGTGTTACCCATGCGTGCTATATGCTCCGTCCGTCTCATCCTGCTTTACTTGATCATAATCATAATATACGGTGGAGGGTACACATTACGAACTCCTCATTATGCACATTTCTCCCGAGTGTCCCATTAATTCCTCCATCCCTAGTGGAAAAACTGTCCCGGCACCCTCCACTGGTGCCCTTCTTAAGGCTAGTGGGGTCGCAAGTGAACCCATCAGTAGCAGGCGCTGGCAGGCGTCGATCGCCTTTCATGGGAATTCCTTGTGCGATGTTAGTACAGCAAAACGCCTTTAGACACCCGACTATCAGCAAATTCAGACGCGAGATCTTCGTTCTTCTGCGATGTTACGCAGCGTAGGCTGGTAGTTATTTAGTTGGTACATAACTACCAATCTACGCTGCGTAAATTCCCACAAGAGCGAGGATCTCATCTACACCGTGGCGGAATCCTGAAGTCACGCAAATACGGAGGTCCAAGCGAAACACAGTGTTCAACTTTGTTTCGTCGCGGATCATTTTCACGCGAGTCGGAAAGGTCACTAACATAAGTCCACGCTTTCATTCAAATTAGAAACACACGTGGATGTCTACTTCACGTGTATCTAACATACGGACAAACACGAAAGAATGAAACTGTAACGTTAGCTGCAAGTGTACTCGTCAGTTACTTCCAGGTTGGATTTCGAACACACGAACGCTTAGTGTATATGTTCACAGAAGTCGTCAAGTCAAATAAAAAGATTTTGAAGACGGGGACAACAAGAAAGTCCAAACAAATCCGCTATGTCACTGAAAAGTCGGTTTCGCCTTGGATTTCTGATCAGCTTTATAGTATCCAAAATGTAAGACACTAGTCACATAAGATCAAGGAAATTGTGTGACGACACTACAAAGGAAAATATCAGTGTGAAAGTTGCATAAACCTTTGTTGTATTTGTGTACTTCGGGACACAGCTGTGCGGGCATAGAAGATGGGAAAATGAAAGGGAAAACAGAACCTCGGAGTCCACTCTTTTTGGGCTTGTGCTTCTTCTAGTACTAACTCTATATTTTAAGGTCTCATAAGCATGTTACTCACGTCGATGACTTTCGTCAGTGTGGTGTGGTGCGGAGAGCTGCCGGACTCGTCATCTCCTTCCCCCGAATCCCGTTCGATGCCTTCATCGTCAGTCTCCTGCAGCCGCTCTGGCATATTGTCTGCAACAAGCCACAGCGTCGTTAGAGTACTCTTCCAATTTCAGTCGTGGGGTGGCAATAACTACCCCAATTTCAATTTGGGGGAGGGGGGCCAAGAGGTGTCTCTTTCCTTCCCATAACACAAAATTTAAAATGTTATTAACTGCCCACTAAAGGTAAAGTTGCTTCCTGTAAACGCTACGTAGGAATACAGGAAACATAGAGGTAGCGTTCTACAAAGCATTCGATTGAAGCTTGTGGTGAACTTCACCACTCCCGCCTTCCCACTGTTTTACCCACGATACTTGTTGGGTAGGAGACTGGGTGGTCTCCAGACGTGTCGGCTGATCCTCTAAATTAAACCCTAAATATCATGGATGCTTTAATCCAAACAGTGATATCACTGGAAGAATATATTGAATTCCAAATCCAATTGCAAGTCGTACTGCGGAAATGAACATTTACAAAAAGTAATATGAATGATAAAATCCATTAGGCACTTACACAAATTCTTCACCAGCTCATATGCTGTACACATCGACCAAAATCCACAAAATAAATTGTTCTAATATTGTTGCATCCCTTCCATATTAAGCCATGGGCCAAAAAAAGTATACGGAATAATAAAAGTTTGACTCGTACTTTCAGGTGACATTTCATTGAGAACATTTCTAGGGGTGTGACTAAGATGGCCTTTCCAGTGCAAGTTTCGCAAAACTCATAGAAAACCGCACAATTTGCTTTCAAAGCACTGCCGTATTTTGAAACTAGACAGGTGTACCACGTGCATGTTATATAGCATGTTACAAAGCATGTTACACGGCATGTTACGTAGCATGTTATATAGCATGTTACACGGCATGTTACACAGCATGTTACACAGCATGTTACACGGCATGTTACGTAGCATGTTACATAGCATGTTACACGGCATGTTACATAGCATGTTTCCGCCGACCCACAACGAATGAGAGCGAATACACAGAATGTTTCACGAAGCGGCCGGAACGACTCATACAACGACAATCCGAATTTTGGCACAAGTTTCGCGAAACATCCTGTATAATTAATTTTATCGTGCCTCAAAAGTCAATAGTCTCTCTGCCGGTCAAGAAATGCCTACTCTTTTATGGAACCCGAGGGTTATTTCTGGCTTTGAAACGAGCCCTTCACTGGATGCCAAGCAAGTTGAACTCACTCCGTACTTTCACATCTGTTTCTTTAAGATCCTTGCTAACAGATTCCTCCCATCCACCTCCGGGACCTCAAAGTGGATTACCCCCTTCAAGTTTCGCGACTAAAATTTTGCGTACATTTCTTACATTCTTACGTCCCGCTTATCTCATTTACTTTTATATAATAACCTTAACAATAGAGAGCTGACAACCATAACACTTTCATGTGCAAACTGCCTTGACATCTGGGAGCCTCAACCTTCTAAAACCCTGTGGGTCTGTAATAGGCCTGTACATTGATTGCTTTACCTTTCTCTTTACCTAACAATTATTATTATTATTTAAAAACTACCAACTAATGTAGGCCTGTTATGTCCATCCTTCTGTTACTTCCTCTCCCTTAAACCCACAAATTCCCCCAGCACCCTGTGCTATATCCTCAATTGATGTCTTTCCTCATGTCCACAGAATAAGTTTCATTACCACAAAAAAAACAAGTAAAGTATTAGGTTTTTACATCTTCATGTTCAGATTCTTAAATCTGAGGTGGGAAGACAAATGATTATGAACAGACATGTTGGCAGTGTTCGTCGATTTTGATCTCTTTCAATGCCTGTTCGGTCCAAAAATTCCAGTTTCAGAAAAGTGAGCTTGAAAAATCACCAAACTATACAAATCACTGACGTCAGTTTTTTCAGGGTCATATTTATTTATAGAAATCCGTCATTTCTATGGGGCGAGTCCTATTCGGAGGAATATCATTCTGCACCTCACATTTTCGGTCGGTTTTAAACAAGCAGCTCTCCGAATCACCATGATAACATCTCTCTTCCGTCAACTTTGTTTTCGAGGGTAAAATTTTCTAACCAACTGGCTCACACTACATCTCTCTACGTCCTTTACCTAATTAACAATAAATAGGGTACTCAGCATCTGCAAGAAACAGACATCAAGAATGAAGGAGGGTAAAAAAAATTGGAAATCCCGTGTACTTTACATTGTGTGCAACCTTCTACACGTCTCAACCTACTAATTCTGCTGTTGTAGTTTCCACGTAACGCCCAATGCTAACACAGGCCCACAGTAACCTTAAACACGCATATAACGAAGTGCAAATTAAAAGTAATTTTACTTTCACTGCAACTCGTCCACAAATTTCAGCAGAACACCTGACATAGGGTCACGTCCACGAAGATTAATGGCGCAGGTAATGACAGCCCAAAAGTTAAAAAAAAAATTGCAATAGCGAGTTTTATACATTCATTCCTGCAGAGGAAGGTTCCCGTGTGACACACATATAAAACGTTTCTTTTAGCTTAGCGAACTCCATTTTTGGTTCATACACAGATGATATCTTACGCACGCCCGTTTACCAAAAAGGTGCTTTAGAAAACTTCGTGAACTGATTGTCCTAGTCTGTACAGAATAATGCAACAGATCCGGGCGATAGCTCCACTTACAGCGTTATATTGCATAGCGGGGGTAATTAATCACGGCTGTTGTGGCCTTTGTACTGTGCCGCTGGAGAGAGTCTCAGACCCTACACAAACAAGTCAAATAATGCTTACTCTCTTGCAGATAAAATATGACATAAATCTCGTGACTAAATGCGAATTTATTGCCTGGGAAATGTCTGTGACGTGTTTTCTGTGACTATGGCATTGTGGATGACAGAATGAGCAACGGTAAAGTTAAACACTGTTTTCTTCAAGAGTTCCGCGTTCTACAACCGTGCATTCTTAAATGGAGGTAATCAGTTTATTTTATGCTTCGGCACTCTTTCACCCCGATACAGAGCTCCAGGTTTACTTCTCACAGGACTATGTGAGGGTCCCGGAGCTTCTGAAGACGTGAGTAAGAGAAAAATCGCAGTTTCTGTCAAGAACTCAACCCTGGTCGCCCAGCCTACGGGTGGTCACTTCAGTGACTGCGTTGTCACAGCTTATGAATGGTAAACAACAAGAAAATTAAGAATAGTGCGTTGCTGGTAGCAAGTGGTCATGGCGTATTTCAAGATCCGGAAGTACTCAAAAACACATCGGAAATATAAGATATAGAAGTACTCCAAAACACATCGGAAATATAAGATATAGAAGTACTCCAAAACACTATGGAAATCTGAAATCCGGAAGTACCCAAAAACACAAGGTCAATCTAAGATCCGGAAGTATTCAAAACACATAGGAAATCTAAGATCCGGAAGTACTCAAAAACACATCGGAAATCTAAGATCCGGAAGTACTCGTAAAACATCGGAAATCCAAGATCCGGAAGTACTCAAAAACACATCGGAAATCTAAGATCCTGAATTACTCAAAACACAGCAGAAATCTAAGATCCGGAAGTACTAAAAAACACAACGCAAATCTCAGATCCTGAAGTACACAAAAACATAACGGAAATCTATATTTTCGCATTATTATGATTCGCCTAAGACAATGTGTAGCCTTAGCCGTTCAGTAATGCTTGTCGCTATTACACCGTCCCCGGTGTATCATCGTACAATACACAATTATACCTAACAATCTCGCGACCACAGAACTTCGAGAATAGGCTAAGCCTGTGCGAAGTTCCAGTTAAACTTTTAAGCGGTATACAGACATCTCGTTTTTCTCTTGAAGAAATTCAACATGGAAAACATTTCTATCCCTTTGGGAATATAGAAGGCTAATCAGTTCAAAGACAACACCACGTAACATTGTGACTTTGTGTACTTGTATTCCTCCTTACACATTCCCACAGTTTGCAATCTTCATCCGACATTATTAGGATGATCAAATATAGGCAAATAAGATGAACGGGACATGCAAACTGCACTGGCATATAGCACGTAAAAAGTCTTAACTGGAAACCTAACAGAAGAGCACTTGGTTGACACAGTGACAAATGGAAAAATATATTCGTAACATTAAACTTCAAAGAAACACTATATGGGGGTGCAAGATGGATTCAGCTGGCTTTGCAAGCTTCTGAATACGGCGACGAACATGCGGATTTCGTAAGATAAGTAACATTTCTGACTATTTGAGCGACTACCAAATATGCAAGGATTCTGTTCCTAGGAATTTTTCGTTTAATCACGTGCAGCCCTGTGAGTACCTATACCTAGCTACCATTTGTAACTTCTATTCTTCGCCTCGCCCCAAACCTCCAGTATCTCTCACACCTGTACTATATATTTGATATTATTTCACACTGGTATCTTGCACATCACCTCGACAAATTTCTGCAAATTTGCCAACACATGCACACACGTTTCCCTTCAATGTTCAAATTATTTTCACCATTCGACATACCAACTGACTACCTGGAAACAACCTACCTATCTGAGTTATCCAGCTACATACCCTACACAGAGGATCTAATTGCTCAAGACAAAGCTTAACTCCACAAATAAAAATCTTGGGCCCATCTATGATAAGGGGTCAAACGGAAACACTTGAAATTTGAATGACCGCCCCAGGAAGTCAAGTCATCTGAATTCCGAACGACTAGAAATGCTTAAATAATGCCGGATATATAGTCACGTCGCTGTAAAATTTCCAGTTCAAGCTCTGCAGTTCCTAGGAAATCCATCTTCTGGTATACAGTAGCAAACCTAACTGATCGTATAATTATACTAAATCGGCAGTGTTAATAGTTTTCTCGGGTTCTACAGGCGAAACATCGCATATTTAGGAATTTTAGCAAGGTTATTCGAGGTTAAAGTGCTGGTATGTTACCGAATACTTCCGACCTATCAAGATTTTCCCCGCTATATTTATAGCCAACGTCCCGTTTCGTAGAAGCAAACAACAAAAACTACATTCGCAGAATGATTTGTCTGGCTGTGTTTGTGTCTAAGGTACTTAGCTGGATAAGGCGAAGGGCAGAAGGAAAGGCCATTTGCGTAAACTTGGAAGTAGATGGAGGATAACGTTAAAACGATCCTTAAAAAGTTGTTTCGTGGCTGCAGATTGGACACAAGTGAATCGGCATAGAGGTCCGTGGTGTCGGTCTTGTAAACACGGTAATGAACCTTCGGGTTGCAAGAAATGGAACAAAATTTTTCCAACAGCTGAATGATTATCAGTTTCTAAAGAACACTTACCAATGGGCTTATCTCTACACACGAAATCCAGATACGTGTTTCATTAATGGTAACAGAAAGTGTGGGGTATTTTACGATGCTGTATCGGCTCCACTTACACAACGTGGCATCAAAATCTTTAGGGTGACAGTGAACTCCACACGTAACTGGAAGTTCCTTCAAGATGACGGTTAAACGATTAACGGTACACAAAACTATAAGTTCTTTTGTGATGAGAGTGACCGTTTAACTGCGCATGGAAATGGAAGCAAATGCTCGTCAACATACTCCAGTGTAGGCCTCTTATCTCTAAGATGTTCAATTTGACCTCACCGCGGCCCGGACCCCCACCCGAAACCTTTACTATAGTCCGAATTAAAAGCGCCAGGCTGCTCGAATCACATAACGTCTGTCAGTGCAGTCGCCACAATGAGTTCTCCTTGCAGGAGCAGTGATCACGTGACATGCAGAGCGTCGAACGCGGCGACGACTTTTAACAAGACGAAACGTACAGCTGCAGCATACAGCCACGATTGGAGATTATGAATGCATCGGTGAGTCATTCGATGAAATGTAATCACTTCTTGCCCCAGAAAGTCAACACGGCCACATTCAGAGGTACGGCAATGATACAAACTTTCCCCCACTGGACTGGATTTCAGAAGATGGTCACAAAGCAGTGTTTTCCAAACTATGGTGCGAGTGTGTCCGCGAGATGTAAATAGGTGTTCCGTGAAAAAATCGAGAAAAACAAAAAAAAAATCATAGATTTTTTATTCAGTTAAAAATTACAATGTCTGACTACAGTTTAAGATAATGTTCATATAAGAAATTTTTCGTTACTATCAGATTTCGTTACGCTGGCTGCCATTTGATAAATGTGGGAGCACAAAACACGTGTTCCATAAATACTTACGAAGTTAAAAAGTGTTCCGTGACCAAAAAAGTTTGGGAAACTCTGTCACAGAGAATTCCAAGATACGGCATACACGTGCGGGGTGCGGCATAACTTGATAGGTCCGTGCGTCTTTGAGTAATCTATTGCCCCAATTTTCTGGACAGAGTTATTCGTCTTCCTTGTAGAAGGACACAGCAGGTTATACACAAATGTAGGTAGTTACCAAACAAGCAACATCACGTCACGCCCCAGCCGGCAATAATCAATACGGCCATCGTCACAGGGACTGAACTCTCACTAGAGGGTTAAGGACATCAAGTCTGTTCCAGATTGTCCACCGGCACGACTGAACGCTGTACACAAAACATTTACGCCTACACGACCAAATGTATTTCTTTAAAAATACAAGTTTAGCGACGGTGCAAAATTGTGGAAAGATCTGGCAAATTTAATGTTGTACGTGTATAAATCTGCAGCAGTGGTAATTATACAGGGTTATTCGAAATGACTGTCGGGGTTTTAACAATTTGTCATACTTGAGATAGGAGTATATGTATTTTTTATGTAATAGAACAACACTCCAAGTTTTTGTTACATACCTTACCGGTGCTCTACTTGTGCAACCTTTGTGATTCTACAAACATCAACACGATAATCGAGTTCGTCCAAACTGTTTGTAGCATGTCATCAGCGGTGATTGTTTCAATGGCGGTTCTGATATGTACCTTCAGCTCTGGGATACTTGCGGGAAGACTAGGAACATAAATCTGATCCTTGACGTAACCCCATAGAAAGAAATCACATGGGGTTGCATCTGGAGAACGAGGTGGCAAGTTGTTAAAACCCCGACAATCATTTCGAATAACCCTGTATACATAAACATAAAAATCAATTGTACAATTATCAATTTTAATTCCTGTTACATGCACCATGCAGTACAAATTGCGTGAGGCGTTACTCACAGAACTCATTATAGAGGATTGGCAGTTACGTCTAGCATCCTTCATATTTATCTTCAGCGTACCGCACACTGAGCGACTGGGTAATTCGTCACACAACGGTAACTGTTGTAATGCAACTACAGCCTGAGTCACCTGAGTCACGTCCCTATTACAACCGGCTGTCTCTTTTTGTACACAGAACACGTTATTTCTGCTTCATCGCAGCGAATTGCAGGAGACTACTAATTAAGACATAAATTCCGATGATTTCTGTGTTTAAATGCTTCCGGTACTATTGCTCACTTTGGTGATCACCTCTCTACTTGACACACGTTATCCGCGCAGCACAGGAATCGTCCAAACTCTCCTGAGGGATGGTGTCTCGGAAGCGTGGAGTGATGTTTTCTCGAAGTTTAGTAAGTCAAAAGCGTCAAGTGATACATAATGAGGCACTTCTAAACGCAGAAAGGTCAAGTGATATGATCATGGAGAAGTAGAAGCGTCAAGTCATATGACCATGACGCACTTCGAAAGGCAGAGCGTTAAGTAATATAACCATGACGCACTTCCAAAGGCAGGAGCGACATGTTATCTGACCATGACGCACTTCCAAAGACAGCAGCGTCAAGTCATATAATCATGAAGCACTTCCAAAGGCAGAAAGGTCACGTGATATGATCATGGAGAAGTAGAAGCGTCAAGTCATATGACCATGACGCACTTCGAAAGGCAGAGTGTTAAGTAATATAACCATGACCCACTTCCAAAGGCAGGAGCGTCATGTTATATGACCATGACGCACTTCCAAAGATAGCAGCGTCAAGTCATATAATCATGAAGCACTTCCAAAGGCAGAAAGGTCAAGTGATATGATCATGGAGAAGCAGAAGCGTCAAGTCATATGACCATGACGCACTTCGAAAAGCAGAGCGTTAAGTAATATATCCATGACGCACTTCCAAAGGCAGGAGCGTCAAGTTATATGACCATGACGCACTTCCAAAGACAGCAACGTCAAGTCATATAATCATGAAGCACTTCCAACGGCAAGCAGTCAAATGATATTGTCATGAGACACTACCAAAACAGTAGCGTCACGTAATATGATCATAAGCCAATTCCAAAGCCGGAAGCGTCAATTAATACGACCATGAGACGCTGCCAAAGTCAGCGACGTCGTGTGATATGATCAAGAGGCGCTTCCAGAAATCAATTCTATGCAGCTCTAATACGATATAACACTTATCTCAACCAAAGGGATAATAAACCGATATTTCGCAAGACTTATGTATTACTTCCCGTTCATCACGACGTTACGTTAAAGTAAATAATATTTTCCGGAAATATATCACCACGCTACACAGAATGGCGCTGGTGTTGCTCCGTCGTTAGGAACGACTGTACAGTACCACGGAGAGGCTGACAGCAGTACCTCACAGTCTTTATGGAACCCATCCTTTGTTACCGCGTTCATCGTGGATCCGTCGCTGAAACCTAACCTAGGTAGGGTGTGAAAAATTTCCCATAAATCTATCAGTCAGCTCGAACATTTGTGAAGCAAACTCTTCCTGTAAGCTTAGATTACAGCGATTAACGAAATTAAACCTTGCATTACTATTGCTGGTATTGTGTGTTTTTCATAAATCCAAACGTACTGACACACATCCGAGATATGACGCCGAAACAAAAACAATGTTTGCAATTTTTTAATCAAAAACACCCCGAAAAAATAAGCCTCTGACATGCAATTAAATCAAAACTCGTACATTACACGTCCCCATCTATCATTAAAATAAAAAAAAAACTACGCTGGAAAGTACGAAAATCATCACCATAAGGAACACGCCAAGTACCCAGTCACATCAGGCCCTAACACAGTCCCTCACAACGCCATGTACCCACTCCCAACACCTACTATAACAGTCATCATAACGCCATGTACCCACTCCCAACACCTACTATAACAGTCATCATGACGACATGTACCCACTCCCAACCCCTACTATAGCAGTCACCATAACGTCATGTACCCACTCCCAACACCTAATATAAGAGTCATCATGACGACATGTACCCACTCCCAACCCCTACTATAACAGTCATCATGACGACATGTACCCACTCCCAACCCCTACTATAAGTCATCATAACGCCATGTACCCACTCCCAACACCTACTATAACAGTCATCATGACGACATGTAACCACTCCCAACCCCTACTATAAATCATCATAACGCCATGTACCCACTCCCCACACCTACAATAACAGTCATCATGACGCCATGTACACATTCCCAACACCTACTATAACAGTCATCATAACGCTATATACACATTCCCAACACCTACTGTAACAGTCATCATAACGCCTTGTACACATTCCCAGCACCTACTGTAACAGTCATCATGACGATATGTACATATTCACATCAGCTCCTATCACAGTCATCATGACGCCATGTATCCAATCACATCAGCTCCTATCACAGTCATCATGACGTCTATCATCACGCACACCAAACCTACGAACTACCGAACACCAAATTACGAGGATGTATGAAAATTCACAGCGCTCGCCTAATAGAAGGATGGGATGATTGTTGTGAGGGGAGTCGGTAAATGAATGGCTCAGGAGATGAGGATGGCCGGAATGTGATGCTTCGCTAACAGGAAAAAATTAATAAACGTCCGCTGCTTGCTGTTTTGAAAGATGAGAATCTCTTCAGACAATGTACACGGACGTGCGAAACCCGCCACCCCAAGTCACATACCCTGTAACTTTCGCCCCGTCTTTCGCGCCAACTGTGGCAAGACGCTACGGTCCTCCAAGTATGTTCATACTACGCTAAACCGATTTCGGTAGTTAGACTGTTCGTAGATGGTAATGAGCGACCTGTTTGGTAAAGAACAGCTTATTTATCTGGGATTGTCAAACACAAGAAAATGCCATTAATTTAGAATACCTGCTTCCACAAACTTCAGGCATCACAACAAATTATCATGACGCCATGACGACGTGGCACCCGGGATCTGTCCAGCCTATCCCAAGCCAGTTAAATACAGTCCACACCCTCACATCCTATTTCTGTTTAACTACTTTAATGTTACCCTATCAACTACTGCCATGTCTCCCACCTGATTTATAACACTAGGACTTTCCGATTAAATGTCTGTGTGTATTTCTTACCTCTACCGTACGTGTTACAGGTTCTACCCTTTGTATCACCTTAAAAATATCTTCAGCGCAATATATTTTATCAAGCTTTTTTTTTGCATGTTCCTCAATCGCCCTGTTACTCCCTTTATCTAATATCCTAATATTTCCAGTAAATGGTTTCCACATGCCCTCATTCTACAGGGTTTCAGTGTTACTGCCTTTTGTAGGGTGCTTCGTCTTCAAAGAACATTATGTTAGATATTTATATTACAGCCAGTACATCAACACATTGGCGCCTCCCATAAATCCACATTTTTCCTTTGGTCTTACGATAATAATTTACGAATAACTGTAGCTAAGCTACCGAAATCTCGCATGATAGATTATAGTTCATCCTACTTGCAAATTCTGAACCAAATTTTCGGCTCAAAATTACAAACACGGCGAAAAAAAATTTTAGGGTGTGTCTGATAATGTTCTGGCAGTGTTAAGTTATACCACTGGGAATTATGCATTAATATCATACAACTGCGATGAGGAAATACGTTACAGACTGGACGACAGTGAATCCGGGCTCGATTGGCGGCAAAGACAGGTATTTTTCTCCTACACAATATCCAGACCGTCTCTGAGATCCATCAAGCCTCCTACCAGAAGGGTAGTGGACTACAGGACAAAGTGACACTCTACACTCACCTCCATGTAGTGAAAAGGTAAAGTGATCCCGTTACAGGCCCACTGTGCCCCAGAGGGTGGGTAGAGGTATAGCTCTACTCTTCCATGACCGCGGCACTAGAAGGAGTGAGTGGTCAACAGCACGCCCAGGCCGCACTTTATCCCTGGGAAAGACCCGGTACCCATTGTACAGGAGGCTGGGTGGGCCCCAGGGCCGGTCTGGACGGGCGGAAAATCTCGCCCCACCGGGATTCGATCCCCGGACGGTCCAGCCCGTAGTCAGTCGCCATACCGACTGAGCTACCCGGCCCACACGTCCATGTAGTACGTACATTAAAATATATTTCGCTCCCCTGCCTGTCTACACATGATAGTGAATTCAGTAAAGGGAAAACTTTATATTCTTAACACTTAATTATTTGATTTAGCCTCGTTACATTCTAGATGAAGGCACCTAAATTCCTTCCTAAATTGTTACGGTTCGGTGCTTTTCAACCGCCTTCTCCGCGTACCTCCATCCCGGAGGAATATAATCATGAGTAACACAAGTACTGAAAATAAATAACAAACAGTTTGTACGTTTCTAGTTTAACTTTATAAATATTTTATAAATGGTTTTATTTACATTCAAACATGTTTAATCAATTCCAGCAAAGCGATTAACATATTTAAAATTGATTATAAGAAAAATTTAATTCCCAAATAACTCGCGTACAACCAGACGACTCTCGGCGTACAACCGGTTAAAACAATGGTACAGTCGACAGCAAGCTTCCTGTCCTGACAGTAATCCCTTATGACATATAAAGACAGGCGTTAATACTGCACAGCTCAGACTGACAGTCCTGCCTGCCCATTCACGAGTAGCTTTGTGGGCCACAGTGACTTTCGTCAACACCGACCGATCTAATCTGTGCGCCTGGTCTGTTACAGCAAGATGCGCTGCTAGTGCCTGCAAATTGTGTGGAACAATCCACAGCTTTGCAGTCACCTTAACTCTAACACAAAATTGTAGCTGTCATACAATGTACTGGAAACGAACTGCATTCAGCTGCGATATCGTGGTCGGAGCAGTAACCAGGCTGGCAGCTTGGTTCGACTCCCGACAGGAGCAAGAAATTTTTTTCATACCTAAAACGTCCAGACAGGATCTGCAGTCCACCAAGCCTCCCATTCAATAGGTACCGGAACGCTTTCTCATGGGATAAAGCGGTTGAGGCGCGAAACCGACTACTCGCCTCATACAGTACTGGTAATGAGTGAAGATATGCATCCAGTCACGCGTATGTTCTTTAAGACGTGCAGAGGGGCCAACTGACTTTAAGGCACAAAGTTTCCGTCAGATCGCTTGTCCCTTAGTTCACTAACCATTTTTCTTCCCCATGTATTACTACGACTACCATCATACAAGCTGAATAGCCCATGTTGCTGCTAAACGCTGTAAATAAACATTTTAATAAATAATTACAAGAATAATGAATGAACTGTCTCTCACTGAGTCACTTCCTGAATTTCTTTATACTCTCCTTTGTTCCCGATTATTTTCTTTTCCTTTCTTTATTTTGTTCTTCAGTTTTCACCAGTGTGTAGGTGAGAACACACAGTAGTAGTGTAACTGTTGATGTACAGCTACCAGCATGGGCAAATAAAGGGAAAACCCCTCGCAGTTTCATGGATGCCCCTCTAAGCTCTGCAAGCCACTAGGGAAAGATACAGCAAATAGTTTCAGAAGTACGTTAATATCAGATATGTACGATTCTAAACGCTCAGCAGTATCTCCACATTTCTGCGCACAGTAACCTGAAATTTCAAAACTACTGTCATTTAAAGTAAGGCACTAAATTAATTCTTTAACTTTTTATAAGGGTGTCATCCCATTGTGCATCGTCAATTATTTATTTTATTAGTACCGCCAACACGCAACAAATACAAAGAACAGACGTATTAATACAACTGGGTTATATCTGGCAACCCAGTTGTACTAATACATCTGGTCTTTGCATAAGTTGTGTATTGAGGGTACTAATACAATAAATAATTCTTTGAAGACAGAGTCACGTAACTTATACACGTACACTCAGTTCCCAGTTCACAGAGAACACAGTTCGTCTCAGTTACAAACAACGGTCAATATTATTTAGGTACATAACTCTTGTTTACTGTTGACATCATACGAAACACATAAATACACTCAATGCACAAAATTCGTCTCTTAACCCTTAAAAGACAAAAATTAATGTATATATAGTAGCACATATAACAACTGACGACGTTCTTCTAACTACATTCGAACTCGGTTATAAAGTCATGAAAGGAACTGAATATTTTGTGTCGTTACAAACGAGAATTGTTCTAACCGAGTGGTACCATGTCATGGTTAACAGTAAGGAATTATTAATTGGTAGCACAGAATATCTGACGCTACAGACGAGGTGTCGCATAAATCGATGTTGTTACAGCTGGGTTCCACTGCAATAGTTGAAGAATAAAAGACCAACTTGATATCACTTGCTATTTTATTTCACTTCTTATGTACTCAATATGTTTCGGACATTAATATATCCAACCCAGCCACACCGAATCTCCAACACACATCGAACCAAGAACAACACGACCAATGTGGTAATTCAACAGAATAGTCGCAAGCTCCTGATTATGGATATATTAATGTCCGAAACATGTTGAGCACGTAAGAAGTGAAATAAAATAGCAAGTGATATCAAGTTGGTCTTTTATTCTTCAACTATCACAATGATGCACGGTCCAATAAGCATAAGATCCACTGTAATAGTTGTGATTGATGTTGTAGCCGAATATTTTTTGTGTATATGTTTATTAGTTAGAGCGATTGCTGGCCACCGCCATCCGTTACAAATTTAAACTACCAACGTACATTCAAGAACCGTTGGTGGCGGGTAGGAGGGGTTAGCTACAGAGATTTTTTTTACCTCCTTTTGTTATACAATCAGTCCATTACAAGACTATAAGTACAACTTATGTAGTCTAAACTAAAATCCTACACTATATTTAGTACACGTCTTGCAGAGTAATATTCCAATGAATATTCTCCAATTATATGTTTACATATCTGTGTGATGATATTTACGAGAATCTGGTTGTTAAATCTGTTGGTTCGATTCTTTTCAGTATTCTGGGCCCTTCTTCTTCATTTATTTATTGTATTAGTACCGTCAACACACAACATATGCGAAGACCAGATGTATTAGTACAACTGTGTTATATCTGGCGACATATTTCGGCCGTTAACCGGCCATCCTCAGGCCAACAAAGAATAGTATCGTTAAGGTACAGACAAATTGTTTGTACAGTGGGATCCCTTCTTCTTCAAGTAGTGTGGATGCCCATTCGCTTGAGTGTGTTGTTATTTTAGCCTGTACTTGACGCTGAATTTTGTCATTTCTTCTCTGATTGTTGGGACTTTTACAAAGATTTAAAAGAGAAAACGGTTAGCAGTTGATAATGGAAGTGAGTGATGTTGGCAGTCGAGTACGAGAGCGGTGTGAGTGAGGTGGTGGAGAATGTGTTAACCTAAAACAGCAGATTAAAAGTTCGGGAATAAATTGACTGTTTGTCTTTCTTTAGTTAGAACATGATTATTATTTGATCAACTGAACAAGCTCAGACGTTGCGTCTCAAATACAAATAAATACATAAACATAGTGAAGACTCCGTGTGGATCCGATGAACCCCACCCTATCCCGCAAGAAGATCTCCTCCCAGACTGAGCACGTCGGGACATGCAAGTTACAAAGGGCGACCGTGTATAATGTCAAAGAACAAAGCGATAAACGTGTTCACGTCGAGTTGTCTGGTAGACGGATCTGCGTAACATGTTTCGGAGAAGTGTGCTGCCTCCATCATCAAGGTACATTTAATCCTTGTGATGGAGTCGTCGGTACGTACCTACCACATAATGCAGCATGACGTGCCAAAAGACAGTTGTTTTAATAGTCACCGCCTTGAATAAACGTACAGGTATATTAGTGTCTATATTAGTGTCTATGCAAGCCATTAAGGCACATGGCGAAGTGAAGGATCAGCTCCATTAATTCTTAACATCGGTAACAGATGGGTTGTGTGGTTAGCTTCACGCCTCGGCCGCCGTACCGTCGAGGAAAGATGCCCGGGTACCAACTGAACAGGAGGCTGGTTGGGCCCTAGTCCCAGTCTGGACGAACTACTGAACGTCGAACTATTCTTCCGTTGTCCAGTCCGTAACCTAGTCACTATAAGTACTGAGCTATCGCGAACCTCAAACACTGCCGTGAGAACCTGTAATCACACTGGAATAAGTTTTGAAGGAAATAGAGAAATAACTGCATTCATCCATGTGCTGCCAAATTTTCCTTCCGTTCCGTATAATATGAGTTTGGGAATCTCTTTGTTATTGAAACACACGAATGAATTATTCTGAGACAGTATTTTTTTTCCCCCTGTGGAGCTGGGCCCAACGCGGGCCATGGCCTCCTCATTCTTCAGGTTTCTAGATCACACACATCGCAGTACCACAGTCGGTAGGACTCCCGTGGACGAGTAATCGGCTCGTCGCAGAGCCCTCTAACAATACACGACATTTACAGCAGACAAACATCCATGCCTCCGGCGGGATTCGAACCCACAATCTCAGGAGGCGATCGGCCGCGGACCTACGCCTTAAACATGCGGCCACTTGGACCAAATTTGATTTAACACAGTATAAAAATTTACGAGATCCTCGAAGTGAGCACTATGTCAGTTAGTATACTTAGATCCTACCTTTATCACTACATACCACAATTAACTATGGTTTCATGAATTACATACAGTACTGTCGTCATTTGTAAATAATGCTACGCAGCAAGATTTCGAAACACGAAACAACAAATCATCTTCAGAGTAATAATCCATTTCCTAGTCTGTGACGTCCGACAGGTGAGTGTAAAATAATCATTACGCCTCCGCTGTTACGTCATACCGAACGCACACCGCGATGAACACACCTGTCACGTACAAGTGACACGGATAATGTGAAAGATACAGTACATGAGCAGCCCGTCGCAGAGAAATGGCTTCCATGATGAACCACTGGAAGTGCGTCGAGAAATACACGGATTCATTTCCTGGTCAGGACCCGTAGCAAGATCCCTTGCATGGGATAGAACCGCAAACAAGACTTAATTATCAAGGGCATGTGCTTCGGTCCTTCTGGTACCACTGCCCCCCTTATAAATTCTCACTAATTTTGTGGACCCGTTCCCCAAAATCATCTCAACTCGCGGAACGACTAGGGCAAAACTGGCGTGCAAGTAATTACAATAACGGAACTTTTAAATTCTAAAATACTGTACTAATCAATGTGAAAATTCATTAAGAACTTATAATTTTACTAGCAGTAATGACAATAAATCCAAAATCATGTAAAATCCAAAGAAGAAAACTTTGTTCTACTCAGCAGAATTTACTTTTTGTTACATGTACCTTCATTCCATCGAAACAGATTTTGTAAAACATGAAATATATTCAACAAAATATTACTGCTTCGAACTTATAATAGGAAGACAACAATAATATCGTGTACTCCCTAGACAGACAACGAACTCACACTTCCCCTACATCTCCCCAGCTTCTGCGGTCGCAAGGCTGAGTGCCGCATTGTAGACACTTACTGCAAGGGGAGTATCGGACCGCAGGCCAGTAAATTGCAATGTTCTGGTCCTAAGGAAACGGATATCGCTTAATCCGGTCAACTCCAGCCTCTCAATGTTCAGGCGAGGAAATACGAAGAAAGTTTGAGCAACTTGAAGAAATACGGACATATTTCATAAAGTCGCTGGCGTGTCTGTTGCCAAGATCGTGGCGCATTCGCCATTAAACGAAATACTGACAATCCAATGCCGGCTAATACAAACCACCGTTCCGGAATAGCGCAGTTCATTTTTTTTAACAAGTGGAAGAGAAGAAAATAAAGTTAAGAAAACGTACGAGGGGAAAGATTAGCGGCGTTACAACTTTCACTTAAACGTTCAGTGCAACTACGTTCACCTGAAAGTGGTTGACACAAATAAAAGTATTTTAAAATTGCATCAATGCTACAAAATATCTTTGCTTGTTCTCGGCGGATGTACACAACCTATATCATGCGTTCATTTCCAGTCCCAACTGCGTCCGTCTTCCCAAGAACCTCTTTGATCAAACTTTGTGAGGGCTTTTTTGACTATCAAGTGACCGTGCATCGTGATAAATTCTTATAATTAAAACCAACTAGATGCACTAATTTCTCAAATTTATTTTTTGGAATAAAACTCTACATATTTCGGACAGAGGAACGGTGCGAAACATGTAGAGTTTTATTCCAAAAATAAATTTGAGAAATTCGTGCATCTAGTTGGTTTTATTATAAGAATTCTGTGAGAGCTTACTTTTTCTTCTTCCGGAAGTCTTTATGCAAATAACCTGCCAGATCATGCATACTTATTTCTTATAAGCCTACTGTAAATATTTTATTCTTTGGATTATTTAACGATACTGTTTCAAGTGCAAATTTGCAAATATAGTCGAACTAGGTTACAACGTCATCGAAGGGACCGAATATATTGTGTCGCAAACGAGTGTCGTTCTAAGCAATGTTTAAGGTAAAAGTGAAGGAAAAATATTTCAAGACACAATACAGGCCTGCAAGCAAATTACTTACTGTTAAGGCTATGGTCTATTGCAAATTTAAATTATAATTAAATTTAGAAATAGCAAAAATTACGCTTCTATAATCGCAAACTTCCAACCATGATCACGTTGAAATACATGAACTTAAAATTTAAATTTAGGAAGAACAAAATTTACCATAAGAAGTGAACCGCTCACTATAACACTGTCACCACTTACGCAGAGCCCCATCGACGTCACTTCGTTCAGTCGTCCTAAATCGCTTTATTCCAGCGCACTAATAATTATGGTCCGTTGTTCCAAGTCGTTGGATCGCACAATTTACGACACCAAACTCCCGACACAGATCATCTTTCCGTCTTACATTTTCTATTTGTCGTATCACTTTAACTTTTCCTTCGACCCTCAACGCCTTCTTTTATTCGTAACTGTAGCCATGTTATCGATAGTACCTTAGAGAGGGTGGAAGAGTTTAAATATTTGGGAACAACTTTAACAAATCAAAATTCTATTGCGGAAGAAATTAAGATCAGATTGAGGTCAGGAAATGCTTACTGTCATTCGGTGCAGAATCTTTTGTCTCCCATGTTGCTATCCAAAAATTTAAAGATCAAGATATATAGAACTATAATTTTGCCTGTTGTTTTGTATGGGTGTGAAACTTGGTCGCTGACATTGCGGGAGGAAAGGAAGCTAAGGGTGTTTGAGAA